>JACXTT010000481.1_pt1 | contig 67841 bp, 50 predicted proteins | sample 9270951 | NCBI WGS metagenome assembly JACXTT01 (sample SAMN15532306, study PRJNA645909) | rock metagenome | isolation source: weathered quartz diorite | place: Puerto Rico | collected 2017-06-21 | reverse complement strand
GGATGTTCTTCAAGTTGAAAACTTCCCGCGGCTAGTCCTTGGTGAACGAGTTTTCAGACAGGCGATACGTCACGCTGCGATTGAAGCCGAAACGGAACTCGTTGAGAATCGCCGGGCTGACCGTGTGATTCCATGTGGTCGTCACTAGACGGTTGCGCAAAGGAAATCCTTCGCCTCCGAACGCGCGCAACGCCTTGATGTCGCGGTCTTCATTCGAATACGAGAACGTGCCGAAGATGTTGTCGTGCGACGTCAGTTGATGGTCGAGACGCATGTTGTATTGGTCCCAATCGTTGATCTGGCTTGGCGTGCCGACGGTGTTGAAGGTTGGGAACGCGGGCAAACCAGGCGTGATGGCCACATTCGGAACCGGCATGAATTGCACCGCGAGTTGGGTTGTAGGATCGAGACGGTTCGCCGGAATCACGTTGCCGGCAAACGGCGCGCGCGGCGACGCCAGGGGATCGATAACATCCGCGCACTTTCTGCTCGCCGGGTTCGCGGCGCAAACAGCGGAACCGCGGGGGAAGATGCCGGTCCCCGTGCTGTCGTCCGAGAGGTTGCCCTGCAATTGCGCGCGCGAAGGATAGATGCCGGTGGCCGCGGAACTGGACCGCTGCCTCACGCCTTCATAGTTGAAGAACCAGAACGTGCGGTTCTTGCCGTTATAGACTTTCGGAATCCACACCGGGCCGCCGATCGCGGTTCCGAAGTCGTGGAAGTTCAACGGCGGATTCGCGCGGGCCGTACGGTTGAGAAAAAAGTCCGTGCCATTCAGCTCGCGATTCTGCCAGAAGTCGAAGACGGAACCATGCAATTCGTTGGTGCCGCCGCGAAGCGTGGTGTTGACCACCGCGGAACTGCGCCCGAACTCCGCGCCGAAGGTCGAACGCTGGATCTTGAATTCCTGAATCGCTTCGATTGACGGCCGGATACCGACGCTGCCGAAGCGGGCGTTGCGGGTTTCGATGCCGTTCAACAAAAAGCTGTTGTTGGACTCGCGTCCGCCGGCGATCGACAGCGTCATGTCGCTGCGGCCGGTCCAACTGGAGGCCGGAGAGGTCCCGATGCCGATCGGCACCGCGCCGGACGTGATGGTGGCCAGTTGAATGAAATTACGCCCGCTGAGGGGCAGGTTCACAATCGCGTCCTGCTCCAAAACCTGGCCGATGGCCGCGCTTTCGCGGTTCAGCAGCGTCGAAGCCGCGGCCGAAACCGAAACGGACTCGGTCAGTTGCCCGACCTGTAGGTCCACATCCACGCGGGCGCGCTGTCCCACTTGAATGCGTATGTCTTTGATCACCTGCGGTTGAAAACCGGACATCGATACTTCCAGTTGGTACAAGCCGGGTTTCAATTGCGCCAGTAACGCCGTGCCTTGTGAATCGGTGATCGATTCCTGACGGACCTTGGTTTCGATTTCGATCAGTGTGAGTTTTGCGCCGGCGACGGCCGCGGTAGAGGAATCATTGACCTGGACGACCAGATCGCCGGATATGGATTGCGCGATGACAGATGGTGCGGTCAACGCGAGGAGCAGAGTGGCAAGAGGAACGAAATACGATCGAGTCAATGCGGGCATGACTAGCGAGCCTCCAAAACTTGACTTTCCTCGCGCGCAAGCTTGGCGCGCCGGTGACTGCAGACATCATATGTCAAATTCCGAAGTTGAGGGCGATGCCCAGCGTCCAAACCATCCTCCAAGTATTTCCAATAACTTACAACCCGTTTGTAACCCGTTTGTGACACTCCTGCTATGTCCCCGATCTACCCCGATCTACCCCTTGGACTACAGAAAGTCCCTGATTGGAAAGTCCCGGAACCGCCCACTGCCGCCAAGGCGGTCGCCCGCACGTAAAGAAGCGCCCAAGCGTTCCGAATTGCCTCATGGTTTAATCGGCTTATGATGACGAGGGCGGATTTGATCCGCGATCTGCGCGAGCACGCCCCAAACTGCGCCGCAGTCGGCTCGCCGCTCTATGGCGCGCTACTCGAAATGGTCGCGGTGGGCCTCGAGAGCGACGGCGCGTGGTGGCAATTCTTCGAACCTCATGCGGCGGATCCTCCGCGAAGCATCTTGCCCCTTCGATTTCTAGCGCTCTTTCACAAGCTTGCGCTCACGGGCGAATTGCCGGCGCTGGCCTCCTGTTATCCAACGTGCGGAGGAGGAACGGCGGACCCTGAAGGCGCGTACCAGGCGATCTACAATGCCGTGCTCGAAAGAGGCGAGGAGCTTTCCAAACGAATCCCCTCCCGCGTGCAAACCAACGAAGTGGGCCGCTGCCGCGCGCTCATCCCCGGTTTCCGCGAAGTCGCGGCGGCCCTTGCCAATCCCGCGATGCCTTGGCGTTTGCTGGAACTGGGCTGCAGCGCGGGTTTGAATTTACTCTGGGATCGTTTTGGCTTCGAACTCGGCTTTCCGCCGCCTCACATCGTCGAACGCACGGGTTGCGACGCTGCCCCAGTCCCCGCAACCGGAGAGAATCTGCTGCCCTTCATCTGGCCCGATCAATTGGATCGCTTCGAGCTCCTGCAACGCGCCCTGCGCATCGCGGCGGAACAACCGCCGGCTGTGGATGAGGCTGATGCACTGGACTGGGTGGCCTCGAAACTGGCCAATTTGGGTCATACTGGCGTCGCCACAGTGTTGTTTCATTCGATCTTCTGGATGTATCTCGATGGCGCGGCGCAAGCCAGGCTCGAGTCCATCATTCGCGAAGCCGGCGCGCACGCAACTGCATTGTGTCCGCTGGCGTGGCTACGCATGGAGCCTGCCAACAAGTCGCACGCGGAGGTGCTACTCACGCTATGGCCGGGGGACGGCGCGACGCGGCGAATCGCCAAATCGGGCTTTCATGGCGCCGGAGTGGAATTGCTGGGCGCTGCGTCATGATTTTCCCCTTCGTCCTGTTACTAGTCGCACAAACCACGCGGCCCTTCGATGCCGCGATGGACCTATTCGCACGCCGCGACTTCGTCAAGGCGTCCGAGGCCTTCGAAAAAGCGATCCTCGACGAGAAACCGGGCACGCCGCGATACGGCGAAGTCGCTTACCTGCTGGGACAGTCGTACTTTCTTTCCGCGCGCAACCCCCAGGCGATTGGCTGGCTCGAAAAAGCGATCGCCGCTGGAATCGCGGACCCCGAAGCCCACTTCATGCTTGGCAATGCCGCCATTCAAAACCGCGACCCCGAACGGTCCCGCAAGGCTTTTGCCGCGATGTTCCAGGTCCGCGCCGATTCCGCCGCCGCCCACCTGCTGAACGCGCAAATGATGGTGCGCCAGGAATTCGAAGAGTTCGCCGTGAAAGAGCTGCAGCGCGCCCTCGAGCTCGACCCGCGCATTCCTGAAGCCCATTACCTTCTTGGCATTCTCTACTCCTTCCGCAACGAAATCGATCGTTCGGTCGCCGAACTCCGCGCAGAAATCGCATTGAACCCCAACTTCGCGATGGCCTATTATCGCCTCGGCGAAGCGTACTCGAAGCGTGAGCAGTGGGACGACGCAATCCCCGCGTTGCAAAAATCCATTTGGATCAACCCCAACTACAGCGGACCCTACATCGTCCTGGGCAAGGGCTACCTGCGGCGGAATCAGTTGACCAATGCCGAAGGCGTCCTGCGCCGCGCGATCCAGATGGATCCCAACAATTCGGGCGCGCACTATCAACTCGGGCAGACACTGCTCAAAACGGGCCGCGCCGAAGAGGGCCGCAAGCTGCTCGAACGTTCGCAGCAGCTACGCAAGGCCGCGAACGAGCAGCAACAATGACCGCGCGGGCAGTCGCGGCTCTTGGCGCCTCACTTCTTCTGCTGCTTGCGCAGGAAAGCCTGCAAATTCCCGCAGCCAGCAACCGCCGCATGGCGGAACGACTCGAACAGATTTTCAACGCCCAGAACTGGCGAACCGATCCCAACAAGGCGCGCGACCGCGTGGGGTACTATCGCACGCTGCTGCTTCGCAGCGATCTCGAGCCTTCGATCGAGGTGCGGGCACGCTTCGACCTGGGCGAAAACCTGCTGGTGGCCGGTGAGAGCGCCGCCGCCGTAGCGGAACTCGAGAAACTGCGCAAACTGGCCTCAGAGCGCGGCATCCTGCTCAACGCGGCCTTTACCAAGCGGCTTCGCGAAACCCTCGGCATCGCCTACTTGCGGATGGGCGAGCAGCAGAACTGCGTGTCGAACCGCAACGCGCAATCGTGCGTCTATCCGCTCGCTGGAGGCGGCCTGCACATCGACCGCACGGGCGCGCAAGGCGCAATTCGCGAATACACCGCGCTGCTCGAAGAAGATTCCCAGAACCTGGCGGCGCGGTGGATGCTGCATCTCGCCTACATGACGCTGGGCGAGAAAGCGCCCGCGCGCTGGCGCATTCGTGAAGACCTGCTGATCCGGCCCGATTACGACGGCATCCCGGCGTTTCGCGATGTCGCGCCTGCCGCGGGCCTCGCCGCGAACGCCACGCACGCGGGCGGCGCGATTGTCGAAGATTTCGATGGCGACGGTTACTTCGATGTGATGATCTCGTCGTCCGGCCCACTCGATCCGTTGCGCTACTTCCACAACCGCGGCGACGGCACCTTCGAAGACTGGACCAGGGCCGCGGGCCTCGAAGGCGTCACCGGCGGGCTCAACCTGATCCACGCGGACTTCAATAACGACGGGCGTCCTGATGTCCTCGTGCTCCGTGGAGGTTGGTTGGCCAAGCACGGCAAGTACCCGCCTTCGCTGCTCCGCAACAACGACGGCAAGACCTTCACTGACGTCACAGTGGAGGCCGGACTCGACTCGCCGTACCCCACGCAAACAGCGGCCTGGGCGGATTACGACAACGATGGATGGCTCGACTTGTTCATCGGGCACGAGTCCAGTCGGGAAGAGAGTTTCCCCTCCCAGTTGTTCCACAACAACCACGATGGAACCTTCACCGACATCGCCCCCAAGGCCGGGCTCGCGGACCTCGGCTATGTCAAAGGCGTTGCCTGGGGTGACTACAACAACGACGGCCGCATCGATCTCTACGTCTCGCGTAAAGGTGAGTGGAACAAGCTGTTTCGCAACGATGGCGAGGGACGTTTCACGGACGTGACTTCCGCGGCGGGTGTCCGCGAGCCTCTCCACAGCTTCGCCACCTGGTTTTTCGACTACGACAACGATGGCTGGCTGGACCTGCTGGTAACCGGCTACTACACCGAAACCATTGCCGACTTACCGGCCTTTCACCTCGGGCTGCCGAACAAGGCCGAGGTTCCGCGGCTGTATCACAACAACCGCGACGGAACCTTTCGCGACGTGACCAAGGCAATGGGCATCGATCGCGTGATCTTACCCATGGGCGCTGGCTGCGGCGACCTCGACAACGACGGTTGGCTCGACTGTTACTTCGGCACTGGCGCGCCCGAATACGAAACGCTGCTGCCAAATCGCATGTTCCGCAATGACCGCGGGCGTAGATTTCAGGATGTGACTGTTCCCGGCGGCTTCGGCCAGTTGCAGAAAGGCCACGCGGTCGCCTTCGCGGACCTCGATCGCGATGGCGATCAGGATGTCTTCGAAGCGCTGGGCGGCGCGTATCCAGGAGACGCGTACTTCAGCGTGCTGCTCGAAAACCCGGGCGTGAAACATCCCTGGCTGGGCCTATTGCTGACCGGCGTGAAGTCGAATCGCTCGGCCGTCGGCGCGCGGGTTCGAGTGAATCTTCGCGATGGCGAAGGCTTGCTGCGGTCTATCCACAGGGTCGTGCAACCAGGGTCCAGCTTTGGAGACGCACCGCTCGAGTTGCACATCGGTCTGGGCGAGGCGAAGCAGGCGGAATCGGTCGAGATTCGCTGGCCGTCAGGTGAGGTCCAAAAGCTGGGGATGCTGGCTGCCGGGCGCGTACACCGGGTTCGCGAGGGTTCGCCGGCGGTCGAGCAGATCCACCACAAACCCTTCGCATTCCCACGCGAGGCGCCTGCCCACAAGCACAGGTAGTAGATTGGATGCATGCCGTTTTCCCGCCGCCGCCTCATGCTCACCTCCGCTTTCGCCTGCATCGTCCGAGGCGCCGCCGCTACTAAAGACTGGACCAACCTCTTCAACGGCAAAAACCTCGCCGGCTGGGAGATCATCGGCGACGGCCAGTGGACCGTTATGTCCGAGGGCACGATCCTGGCCCAGCGGCCGAATGATCTCAAAAAGCGCCTCGTCCCTGGTGGCGAGATGACCTCGCCTGAACAATTCAAGGGCTGGGCCGACACACAATCCTGGCTTTACACGGCGCGCAACGATTTCAAGGAATTCGATCTCGAACTCGAGTTCTGGACCAAGACCGTCGGCAACAGCGGCGTCTCGATCTACGACACGTCACGCGCCAAGTGGGCCATCACCACGCCGCCGGATTTCAAGCGCACGCCCTCCAAGATCGGCTACGAGATCCAGATCAACAACCGGTTTCCGGACCCGCATCCCACAGGCAGTATCTATGGATTCATGGATGCCCCGAAAACCGGCGTGTTGAAGGAAGACGACTGGAACCGCATGGAGATTTCCACGCGCGACGGCAAGATTACGGTGCGCCTGAATGGGAAACAAGTGGCGCAACATGCCGGGGATCCGCAACGCGCGCGCGTCGGGCCGATCGGACTGCAGTTGCACGATCAGTTTTCGGTTACTATGTTCCGCAACGTGCGAATCCGCGAATAGGCCGGGCCCGCGGCGCGGCGCAAAGCATTCCACCCTGCGGTAAATTCTGGTAGACTTCCAGGGTCATGTTACGTCCAGCAGTTGCCTTCACATTCGCCTGCGCCATTACCGCCGCCTTCTTCGTCACTCCGCGCGGCGATGCGCAACCGGAAACCATTAAGGAGATCACGAAAGGTGTGTGGTTCCGCGAGGGCGACCTGCTCAAACTCGGCCACTGTAACACCACCGTGATCGAGATGGTAGACGGCTTGCTGGTGGTGGACGCGAACTTCCCGTCCGGCGCCCGGGCGGCGATGGCGGACATTAAGAAGATCACCTCGAAGCCAGTGAAGTGGGTCTTCGATACGCATCACCACGGCGACCACGCCTACGGCAACGCTGTGTGGACCGCTGCCGGCGCGACGACGATCGCACACAAGGGCGTTGTCGAAGAGCTCAAACGCTATGAGCCCGCGAGGTGGCAAGCCGCGGCGAAAGAACGCAATGACGTCCGCGAACTGAACAAACAAACCGCGGAGCCGCCGCAACAGACCTTCGATAAGAGTCCGCATGTGATCGAGGATGCAACGCGGCGCGTGGAACTGCACCACTTTGGATGGGCCCACACGCGTGGCGACGGATTCGCATATTTGCCAAAGGAAAAAATCCTCTGCACGGGCGATGCGGCGACAAATGGCCCTTATAACTACACCGCGGATGCGAACTTAGCGAACTGGCCGAAGGTATTGGAGGCCGCGCAGAAGCTGGATGTGGCGACGGTGCTGCCGGGACATGGACCCGCAGGCGGCAAGGAAATACTCGAGGGGCAGAAGCAGTTCATGTTGGAACTTCACAAAGCCGTCGCTGCGGAAATCAAGGCAGGCAAGAAGCTGGATGACGTGGTGAAGAAGACCGAAGGCGGCACGCAGCCTGTTGCGAATATCAAACTGCCGGAGAGCGTGAAGAAATGGCAGGGTCCCGGCCTGGGAGCGCAGGCGAAGGACGCCTACAATGAGATTGCGCAGAAGAAGCCCGCGGGGGACCTCCCCCACTGATCCTGTGTAAGGCGGGCTCTTAACGGACCTCAGGACTTTGCGCGTTCGCAGGTTCCTGCGACCAGTTCTGCTTGACGCTCTTCGACTGATCCATATAGAACGTGCGCCGGCCGGTGTTTCCGAAACTGTCCGGCAGCGCGGACACGGCAAACGTGCTGGCCGAACCCGTGAGCGTGTATTTGTAGCCGTTGTGTGCGCCCTCGGCGAGCAGCTTGGGGATGAGATCAGCGCCGTTGGGGCCCGATGCGCCACTGGTGGGCGGCCCGAGTTCCACAAGCGTGGCGGCATACTTGCCAAACTGCGAATAGTACTGGGTTTGAGCGTTGTAGAGCGTGTCGAGCTCGCGCAACACCGCCATCTCATTGGCCAACATTCTCTGCTGGTTGAACTTGGGAACCGCGATCGCCGCAATGATCAAAATGATCGCGATCACAATCAACAGTTCGATCAGCGAGAAACCTCGCCGGGCGAACTGGCGGCGCGTTTCGCGTCGGCTGCGGCGGCGCACGGCGTCCTGCGCGGGTTCCATAGAGATGTTCGGATTCATGGGAGCTTCTACCTTCCAATATAGACGCTTGAAGTCCCGTTTGCGTGCAAGGCATGCTTTGACAGGCCTACGTTCGGTCTATCGGTTTGATGCTCGGCCATCCCAAGAGGGCGGTGCGAAGGTTTTGCCTCACAATAAAGAACGTGGCCGAATTGATCATTGACGACGACCAACCGAGACCTCCGCTGGCGTGTCCAAAATGCGGGACCACATTTTCGCAGGGTTCAATTCGAATCTTCGAGGATCGCGCCGATTGCCCTAAATGCCATCTGTCGTCCGGATTATCCGACCTCGATGCACTTGCCAAGCAAGCGGCAAGGTCGCCGCAGCTATTGAAGGGGATCGTTGTATCTGAACGGGGTTCCAATTGGGCCGTGGATGTAACATTACGCTCGTGGAGCGCCATCTTCGCTTGGGCTTTCGCGCTTTACTCGGCAGTGTTTGTTGTTTTGTTCTCCGAGGACGGTTTCGTCCTTCTCTTCGGGCTCTTCATACCGCATTTGTGCGCTGATGCAATGATGCGCACGTTCGGGCGAATTTCAATTCAGTTAGGTGAGTCCACCAATCTAGTCATTCTGAGCGGCATCGGGCCCATTCGGCGGAAGAAGCAGCTTCATTGGCCTGGACTGCGATCGGTTACGCTTAAGTCCCGGCGATACGGACGTGGCGGCATTCGCAAGACCATTGTCCTGAACGCGGATTGCGTCGTCGAATTCGGTGAGTTGATGAACGACGATCAGCGTGCGTGGATGGCAGAGTTCCTAGTCAAGAGGTCTTCACAATTCGACCCGTCTTTGGACCCGTCATCTCGTCCGGAACCGTCGCCCTATCAATAATCGTGATTCTGACTGGAACGGGCTCGCCCTTGGCCCAGGAGACTGCTTCGCCCAAGCTCGCAACGATCTCATCGCCGCACGAGGTTTTCGATTTCGGCTTGTCGGTCCGCTTGCGCATTCGCCCCCCTGACTGACTACGCCAGAATCTCCCGCACCACGTTTCCGGCCACGTCCGTGAGCCGGAACTGCCGCCCCTGGAACTTGTATGTCAGGCGTGTGTGGTCGATGCCGAGCAGGTGAAGGATGGTTGCCTGCAGGTCATGCACGTGGACCCCGCCTTCGACCACATTGAACCCGTAGTCGTCGGACTTGCCGTGTGAGTAGCCGGGCTTCACTCCGCCTCCGGCCATCCAGAGCGAGAACACACGGCCGTGGTGGTCACGCCCGTAGCTGTTGGGTTTCGACGGACCTTGCGCGTACGGCGTGCGGCCGAACTCGCCTCCCCAGATCACGAGCGTGTCATCGAGCATCCCGCGCTGCTTCAAATCCAGGACCAGCGCCGCCGATGCCTGATCCACGTCTTTCGCCATCGGCGGCAGCTTCTCCGTGAGGCCTCCATGATGATCCCACCCGCGGTGGTAAAGCTGGATGAAGCGAACGTTCCGCTCGGCGAGGCGGCGGGCCAGCAGGCAGTTCGCGGCAAAGGTCCCGGGTTTGCGGGCGTCGTCGCCATAGAGCGTATAGGTGCTTTCGGGCTCCTTCGAAACATCGGCCAGTTCCGGGACGCTCGTCTGCATCCGGTACGCCATTTCGTACTGCGCGATGCGGGTTTCGATTTCCGGATCGGCGACCGTTTCGTGCAGGTGGTTGTTGAGCGCGGCGAGTCCGTCCAATTGCTGGCGGCGCAACTCCGGCGTGACGCCCGGCGGATTCGACAGATGCAGCACCGGGTCGCCGCCGGCGCGGAACTGCACGCCCTGATAGCGGCTAGGCAGGAACCCGGCGCCCCAGAGCCTGGACAACAGTCCCTGGTCTGGCTGGCCGTTGCTGGGCAACGAATTGAGCACCACAAAGGCGGGCAGGTTCGCATTCTCACTGCCGAGGCCGTAATCGACCCAGGCGCCCATGCTGGGCCTTCCAGGAAGCTGGCTGCCGGTCTGCAAAAACGTGATCGCCGGGTCGTGATTGATCGCTTCGGTATGCACGGCTCGGAGTACGCACACCTCGTCGGCGATCTTCGCGGTATGCGGCAGAAGCGAACTAAACCACTGCCCGCTCTTGCCGTTCTGCGCGAATTCGTACATCGACGGAACGACGGGAAAGCGATCCTGGTTCGCGACCATGCCGGTGATGCGCTGCGTCCCAAAGACCGATGGCGGAATGTCCTGATCGAAGCGGCCCTTCATTTCAGGTTTGTAGTCGAGGAGATCGAGATGGGAGGGTCCGCCTGCCTGAAAGAGAAAGATCACACGCTTGGCGCGGGCTTTGAAGTGCTCGTTGGCGATAAGCGATTGCAGCGCGGCAAGTCCGAGTCCATAGCCGGCGCGGGCGAGGAGATTGCGTCGGGAAAGAGTACTCACTTGGTGATGACCTCGTCCAGGTTGAGAATCATGTTCGCCACCGCGGTGTGCGCGGCGAGTTGCGCCACGGGCAGCGCCGGGTCGCGTGGAGAGGCGCCCACGGCGAGGAACGCCCGGGCGCCAGCTTCGTCTTTGCTGTAGATCGCGAGCGACTGATCGAAGGTCTGCTGCAGGATCCTGCGTTCGCGCTCATCAGGAAGGCGCCCTGTCGCAAGCTGGAAGGCGTGAGCAATCGGCGCGGCCGCGCTTTCGTGCATGGAACGCTCGGCCAGCTTGCGAGCGGCTTCGACAAAAATCGGATCGTTGAGCAGCGTCAACGCCTGCAGTGGCGTGTTGGTGGACGACCGGCGGACGATGCAGAACTCACGGTCCGGCGCATCGAACACCGTCATCGTGGGGTGCGGCACGGTGCGCTTCCAGAAGGTGTAGACACTGCGGCGATAGAGGTCGTCGCCTTTGCTGGTGATGTATTTGGTGCCGGGATAATCCGCCGCGACGACGATGCCTTTGTAGAGGTCTTCGGGCTGATACGGGTAGACGCTCGGGCCGCCCATGCGCTGCTGCAGCAATCCGGCGATGGAGAGCGCCTGATCGCGGATGATTTCGGCGGGCAAGCGGAAGCGAGGTCCACGGGCCAGCAGCCTGTTTTCCGGGTCGCGCGCGATGAGTTCCACCGGCGCAGCGGAATCCTGGCGATAGGTTTTCGACAGCACCATCAAGCGCATCAACGCTTTGACGTTCCAGCCCGAGTCGATGAATTCGCGAGCCAGCCAGTCGAGGAGTTCCGGGTGCGAGGGGAACTCGCCCTGCAGTCCGAAATTGTCGCTGGTCTTCACGAGGCCGAGGCCGAACAGTTGCTGCCAGAAGCGGTTGACCACTACACGCGTGGTCAGCGGATGATCGGGCTTGGTAAGCCATTGCGCGAGCCCCAGGCGGTTCTTCGGAGCGCCTTCGGGCCAGGCGCCAAGCAGCTTTTCAGGAACGCCGGCGTCCACCACATCGCCCGGTGCGTCATAAGAGCCGCGCAGCAGGATGTGCGTCTGGCGCGGCTGCGGCATTTCCTGCATCACCATCACGGTCGGGGCGCCGCGGCGCAGTTGCAGCCATTCGGTGCGTAGCGTTTCGAGCTGGCGCCGGGCCGCCGCGAACCGCGCATCCCGCTCGCGCACCCAACTGATTTCAGTGGCCGAAGCCTTGCCTACCGCGTGACGTTGTTCGGCGTACGGAAGCGCCTCATTAGCGAACACCGCCTCGATTTCCGAAGCTTTCAATTCACGCGTGTAGATGGCGACTTCGTCCAGCTTGCCCGCAAGCGGCTTGGAACTCGCTGCGTTATCCCAGCCGACGCGAAACGTCAGGTTCGACGGCTTGTCCCCCTTCTCGTCCGGCAGGCCCGCTCCATCGTTGAGGGTCTGCGTCGCCACCTCGCGGCCATCCACATACATGCGGACCCACGACGCATCCATGCGCACCGCACTCTTGTCCTCGCCAGCGCCCGTGTAAACCACCACGACATGACGCCACTGGCCCGGCTCGATGCGAGCGCCCTCGGAACGCACGCGCATCGAGTAAGCCGTCAACCGCTGGCTGTAGCGGAACTCGAGTTCGCCTCCCACCAGCCGTAGTTCGAGGCCGCTCGCATAACCCACGGCCGCCATGTTCTTCGTGTAGTCGATCGTGGAAAGCAGCGCGTTATCGGTGTCCTCAGGCGCGGTCTTGATCCACATGCTGAACGCAAGCGGCGAACGTTTGGCGATCGGGACTCCCTTGCCTGGAGTGCGCGCTTTCGCTGCTCCCTGGGGGCACTCTTCGCCGGCGAGATAAAGCGCCGGAGGGTCGAACGCGGGCTCGGTCTGCGCCGCCGGTTCGCGCCACCTCCAGCCGCGCTCGAGCTTGTGGACCGCTTCGGTTTGCTTGGCGATCGCGGTTTCGAGTTCCCGTAGTTTCTTTTGCTGCTCCACGGTCGGCGCGGGGATCATCGGGACGGCGTTCGCCACACGGCCGTCCTCGCCGAGTTCCGGCAGGTTATTGAAGAAGGCAAACAACCGGTAGTGATCGCTCTGCGTGATGGGATCGTACTTGTGGTCGTGGCAGTGGGCGCATTCGACCGTAAGTCCAAGCCATGCCATGCCCAGGGTCCGCACGCGGTCGGCGACGTACTCGACGCGATATTCCTCTTCAATGATGCCGCCTTCGGAATTGATCACGTGATTGCGGCCGAAGCCGGTTGCGATGCGCTGATCGAGCGTTGGATTCGGCAGCAGGTCGCCAGCGAGCTGTTCCGTGAGGAATTGGTTATAAGGCTGATTGCGATTGAAACTGTCGATCACCCAGTCGCGCCAACGCCACATCGAGCGCGCGGAATCGTTGTTGAAGCCGTGTGTGTCGGCGTAACGGGAAACGTCCATCCAGTCCATCGCCATGCGTTCGCCATAGCGGGGCGAAGCGAGCAGCCGGTCAACCGCCTTCTGGTAGGCGATTTCGCCCTGGGTTTGCGCCGCTTTGGTGAATGCGTCGATTTCCGCGAGCATGGGTGGGAGGCCGGTGAGATCCAACGACGCTCGACGAAGCCAGGCCCCCGGCGTGGAGGCGGGGCGAAGTTTCAGCCCTTCGGCATCGAGCCTCTGCTGTACAAACGCGTCGATTGGATTCGTGCTGCCGCCTTTAACCGCAGGGACCGGGGGCCTCACCGGAGGATTGAATGCCCAATGCTTGCCGAAGTCGCCGCCCGCCTCGATCCACCGTTTCAAGGTGTCGACTTGGGCATCGCTGAGCGAACGGTTCGAATACGCAGGCGGCATGTGGCGAGCCTTGTCGGTTGTGGTGATGCGTTCGAGCAAACGGCTGGGGTTCGGAACCTTACCCTCGATCGCATCGAGCCGGAGGTTCGCCATACGCTTCTTGCCGTCCTGCCCGTGACAGTGAAAGCAGTTTTCGGCGAGGATCGGGCGGACGTCGCGCCCATAGTCGAGCTGCGGGGCGTTGTCAGCGGCGATGAATAGAATGGCGATTGAGACGGCAGTGAGCACTCACCGAAAGTTTAGCGTTTCGACGGTCATTCCGCCCAATAGTCTGAAACGCTGAACCGATTTTTGTCACATACTAGCAGGCGGGCGGCATGCGGAACTTTCTCGTTGCAGTCAGTTTGGTACTCATCGGCGTGGCGACGACCAGCCTGCCGCTCAAACAGCCTGGCTCTCTTTCCAAGCCCAAAGAGGACTCGATTGCTTCCACCACACAAACGCCATTCGTCGACAAAGCCGTGGCGAGGTTCCCAACCGCGGCGTTCGGCAAAGCCGGTCGCGTTCTCATCGCCACGATTCCCGATCCCAAGCTGACTCGCCTCGCACTGCACTTTGATCGATGGATCGAAAGCCTCCAACGCGCGGCCGAGGCTTGCAGCTATACCTTCGAAGTCCAGTGGATCCCCTGGACCACAACGCAAGTCGAATACGAGGAACCTGGGGTGCTGCTCTTTCGCGGAACCAACGCGAAAGACCGTCTGGCGATCCTTCTTGCAGGCGAATCGCCCGTTTCCGGCATTTCGGAAAAGCAATTTCAAACGGCCCTCGAACTCGCGGCGGGCAATCTCGCGGGCATCATCGGCCCCTCGTTTTCCGGCAGCTTCGAAAGCCTCGAAAAGCTGCTCGCGGGCCGCCAAGGCGTCGCCGTCGTGGGAGGATCCGCGACCAGTGGCAAGTCCATCGAGAACTTCCGCAAGGCCGGGTTTCGCTACTCGAGTTCCACCGACACCGATGAAACGGCGGCGGATGCGTTCGATGCCTACTTGAAATCCCGCAAGGTCCTGTTCCGCAAAAGCGCGGTGCTTGCCGAGGGCGACACTGCCTATGGCCTGGGCGATTCCGACAAATCCTCCATCCGGGTGACATTTCCGCGCGACATGTCGGTGCTGCGGCGCGCCTACGATTCCGATCAAAACCTGCGTAAGTCCATCACACAGACCGGCGAGAATTCGACGGTTGTTTCCGTGACGATCGGCAAGGGCGAAGAGGCGAGCGGTGGAGACTCGGTTCCCGTGCAGACGCCGAACTCAACCGCCGCGACTCAGGAATTATTGATGCATGCCGTCGCCAAGCGCCTGGGAGAGGATCACGCGTCCATCGCCAACGTACTCGCCACCAACACGCTGGACATCATGTTTTTGCGGCAGTACATGGCTGCTCACGTGCCTGATATGCACTTCCGCATCCTGGAGCCGGACATCCTTTTCGTCCATCCACCGGAGGTCTACGCGTTTCAGGGGTCTTTGGCCGTCAGCCGGTTTCCCCTGTTCATTCAACCCGGTCTGTCGCGTGTCGTGGCGTTCCCTTCGAAAGCCTCGGAAGGCGTGTACTGGGCCGCCCGGTCTCTCATCGGTGGCGGAACCAATAACGCGCCTCCATCCACCGATCTGTGGTTGACGATGGTTGGACTTGACGGGTATTGGCCGGTGGCGAGGCTGACCACGAGCAGCGGCCCTCTGCACTGGCCCGTCCGGCCAACCAAAGCCTTCGGAGGCCTGGTTCTGCTGGTTTTGGCCGGACTTTTCGTCGCAGTTTGGGCAATTGCCGAGGGCCGGGTAGCCGCTGAAGGCGGGCGCGCTCCGCGAAGATGGTTCGCGGACTTTTACTTCGATTCCGGCTCCCCGTTGCTGTTCGCCAGGCAATATCACGCTTATTGCGTGGTGCTGATGATCGTGGTGCTTCTGCTGCTCCTGTACCGCCCGCTCGCTGCTTTGATGGGGGACTGGATTTATCTGACGAGCCTGCCCGCGCTCGTCGCGTTCTGGATTGTCCGCCCGGGCGTTCACGCCGAGCCCTTCGGCCTCGATCAGTACTGGTTTGATTCGGTGACGACGACGGTGGATCGCTGGTTCACCAGATTGATGTTGGCGGCAGTGACCGCGGCTGCCGCATTCTTTCTGCTGGGCATGTACCTCAAGGTATGGGAGGACTCCAACAATCATTGGGCGACGCTTGCAGCCTATCGATCCATGTATCTCGGCAGTGGCGTCAACCCCACGCTGCCACTATTCCTCGGCGGACTTTCGCTGCTCACCTGCGCCTGGTTCCATTTTCAACGCTTCATTTTCGCTTCGGAAAGATTTGTGCCGCTCGAACTGACGGGCTTCGGTACGTTGCAGGGACCCTACGAGCGGGTGCGCAATATTTTGTCCCGTTATTCCACGCCTCATGGTTCGGTCGCGGGAATTGCGACCGCCTGGCTGGTGATTGGCATCGCAGTGGGCTACCGCTCTGCGCTCACCATCGAAGGCCAGCTTTACGACGCGTTTATCGTCCTCCTGCTTGCGGCCTGCGCTGGGCTCACGATGCTAAGCGTCTGCCAGTTTCTGCAAACGTGGTGGAACCTCAAGGACTTTCTGCGCGGCCTCGAGGGTCTTCCCATCCGGCATGTGTTCACGAAGATGCCTCGCAGCCTCGGTTCGGTGGCGCTCTTCAAGTCCGGCACGCGCGAGCGTTCATACCTGTATCTGATCAAGTGCCGCGATTGTGTGCGCCTGATGCCGCCGAACATGCCCCAATGGATCCGGCGGAACATCGAATCGTCGGTGGACGCGTTGCTGCGGCGAACCGGCGCCGACGAGCGCGAGACGGGCGAGGAATCCGTGAATGTCCAGGTCAGCATGCTGATGGCGAATGGATTCCTGCTCCATCATTTGCGTGAGGAGGTTTGGGGTAAGGGCGAGTCCGAACTGCAGGGGGAGGCGGCGGCGAAGGACCAACCTCCGCATGTAGCGCTCGCGGAAGAGTTCGTGGCGCTGCGCGTTCTTGGGTTCATCCGCTATGCGACCGTGCAGTTGCGCAACTTGCTGACGTTCTTTTCAACGAGCTTCATCCTGCAGGCCATGGCGGCTTCGAGCTATCCGTTCTTCTCGCAGAGCCTGTCGCGCTTGTATGTGGGCGTGGCGTTTGTGGTGCTGTCAGGAGCGATCGGGTTCGTGCTGCTGCAAATGAGCCGTGACGCGATCCTGCAGAGTCTTTCCACCGACAGCGACGGCAAAAATCAGGACAACGCGATCCTGCGCCAGGCGCTCCAATCGGCGAGCCTGCCGGTGCTGGCGTTCGCAAGCACGTACTTTCCCGATCTGGGGAGGTCCATCTTCAGTTGGCTGCTGCCGGCGTTGACTTCGGCGAAATAAGAAGGGCTCGCTGCCACTTTCGGCGCATTCAATCCCAATTCCTGGTAGCAATTTCTTGAGCCGCCTGCGGGAGGTGGTTTTGCTGCGTGGCGCGCCGCACGTTGGCTTGTTCAACCTACGCAAGTTGCGTATAGTGGGATAGATATGGTGGATGCGCCGATGACGACGAGGCAAGCGTGGCGGCGCGCGGGTAATCTACTACTACCACAGCGAACGGTTGCCGTTGTTCCTGTTGACCGCTTATCCCAAGAACGAGAAAGCGAACCTCACGCGGGCCGAGCGCAACGCCATCCAAGCAGTTAGTGCAAGTCCTGGTGGCGGGGTATCCGGGGAAGGATTAGGAGGGATCGATGGACACGAAGACCAAGACCAAGCGGCCGGCGAAGAGGACGGCTGGGCGCGCGCCGAAGAAGCGGTCCACGATCGGCGGGAGCATCATCAAGGGGCTGGAGCAGGCGATCGCGTGGACGCGCGGCGAGAACGACAACGTCCGCATCACGCCATTCCAGGCGCCCGAAGTCGATGTGCGCGAGGTCCGCACCAAGATGGGCCTCAGCCAGGCCCAGTTCGCAACAAAGTTCGGCTTTCCACCAGCCACCTTGCGCAATTGGGAACAGGGACGCGCGCGGCCGGATGCCCCGACCCGTGTGCTGCTCGCGGTGATCGCCAAGCACCCCGAGGCGGTAGAGGACGTGCTGCGGAAAGCGAGTTGATTGCGCGCCAGCCTGGCGCGCAATCTGCTGCGCCGAATAGCCGCGCGTTCCCCCGCCTACCGGGCGTTCTGGTGTGACTCGGAGGTTCAGAATGGGGAAGACTGGCGAACAATCCGCCTTGCTGACAACACCGTTCAACCGTTGGAGCCAGTTGACGTCGGCGAAATACCAAAGGCTCGCTCCTTTTTCGGCGCAAGCCCTTCGCTTGGAATTGTATGGCGGAGAGGGCGGGATTCGAACCCGCGGTAGCGCTTATAGCACTACGACGGTTTAGCAAACCGCTGCTTTCGACCACTCAGCCACCTCTCCGCGAGAGCGGTCGGTCAACATTTCAATCGTACCATGCGTCGCGAAGCTTCTCAGAGCAGGCGCTTCATTTTCACCAGTTGGCTCGGGGCCGGCTTTTCGGTGGTGGCCGAATTGCCGGAGTTGCCGATGTTCCTCGTGGATTCGCGCTGGCGGGTCAGTTCCAGTTCGTTCTCGCTCACAAACTTGCCTTTGAAACGCAATCGCGAGTCGTTGATCTGGTTCCCCGCCTGCTCGGACGCGAGCACCACAAAATCGACCTCGTCGCCATTGACGACGCCTTCCACAACCGGGTTGCTCTTGTAGTCGCCGTAGAGCTTGCCGCCGACCTTCCCGCCGGTCTGCGTCAGCTTCATCGACACGTCGACTTTGTCGCCATTCTTGTTCAGCATGTAGCCGAGCCAGATGCCGTTGAGATCCGCGGCGCCGGCCGCTAGAGACGATGCAGCGAGCAATAGAACCAAGCTACGCATCTTTCATCAAGCCTTGCAGCGGACCCGTACTGTCGCCGAACCGTTCCACCGGAGTTCCAAAGGCATCGAGCATCGAAACATAGAGGTTCGCGAGGGGATGATCGTCGCCGTAAACCAAATGCTGACCGCTGTTGATGCGCCCGCCGCCACGGCCTCCGAGCACGATCGGCAGCTTGTGCGGATCATGTTTGTTGCCGTCGCTCAACGCCGACGCGAACACCACCATCGAATTGTCGAGCACCGTCGATTCGCCTTCGCGCATTGCGGCGAGCTTTTGTAATAAGTACGAATACTGTTCGATATGCCAGCGGTTGATCAATTGATACTGCCGCAGTTTGTCGGCCTCGTTGGCATGGTGCGAAACGTCGTGATGTCCCGCGCTGACCCCTTCGAGAAAGCGGAAACTCACATTGCTCACCGCATTGCCGAACATGAACGTGGCAATACGTGTCGTATCCGTTTCAAAGGCCGCGGCCATCATGTCCATCATCAGGCGGACATGTTCCGCGTGACCGCCGGGCTGCTCCGGGGGCATGGGCGCCACGGCCTTCAATGCCGCCCGCGGTTTCCAGTTGCGCCGCGACGCGCCGCTCGATCGCTCCACGCGCTCTTCCATCGAACGCATCACCGAAAGATACTCGTCGAGGCGCTGCCGGTCCGAAGTCCCGACTTGCGCGCGCAACGTCTTGGCATCGCCGAGCACGCGGTCGAGCAGCAGTTTGTCCATCTTCGCGGTGCTCGCAGGGGTCCCCAAACTCACGCGGAACAAACGTTCCCAAACCGAACGCGGATTGATTTCGCGGGCAAGGGGCGTCGTGGGCGATGACCACGCGATGTGAGAACCGTAAATGCGCGTGTAGCCGACTACCGCATCCACGCCAATTGCAACCGGCGTTACACCGAGTTCCATCGAAGCGAGCGGCGTTCGGTCTCCTACCCGCTGCGCCGCAAGCTGATCGACCGAAACGCCATTGCCAATATCGGCGCCCGGAGTCTTCTTGATGGTGGTGCAGGTGAGGATCGCGGCTTCTTTGACGTAATGTCCATCGCCGCCTTTCGAACCCGCGTTCCACAGATTGCTGAGCACCGTGATCTTGTCTTTCACGGCAGCAAGCGGTTCGAGCGTAGGCGACAGTTCGAAGTCCCTACCAGTCCCTTTCGGAGCCCATGCCGGCACGTTGACGCCGTTCGGCATGTACAACGCGGCCATGCGGACCGGCGGTTTCGACGATGCCGCGCCCGTAGTGTTCGCCGCGGCCATGGCTTCAAGCCACGGCAGTCCGAGGCTGACGCCTGCGCCCCTTAATACGGTTCTGCGTGAAATTGGCTTCATGGCTTCTGATACCGGAACGGCTTGCTCAGCACGACCTCTTCCAATAGTGTCCTCGAACTGTAGTTGTTTTGCTTGACCTTGTTCACAATATCGTCCACGGTGCAGGAATCCTGCATCGTCAGGCCGCGCCCGAGCGCATAGCCGAGCAGCTTCGCGGTGAGATTCCGAATAAACAAATCCTTGCGATCGAGCAGGACCTTGCGCAACCCCGCGGGTCCGCTGAACTTCGCGCCATCCATCAACTCAGCCGATGCGTCGATGGGCTGGCCGTTGTCGGTATCGCGCCACTTGCCGAGTACATCGTAGTTTTCAAGCGGGAATCCCAGTGGGTCGATGCGGGCGTGACAACTGGCGCAGACCGCGTTTTCGCGATGCTGCGCGAGGCGTTCGCGCACCGTTTTGGCCGTCGCGCTTTTGGCGTCTTCGAGCGGAGGCACGTTCGGAGGAGGCGGTGGTGGCGGCGTACCGAGCAGGGCTTCGAGAATCCACGCGCCGCGCAGCACCGGGCTTGTGCGGTACGGATACGACGACACCGCGAGCACCGCCGGCATGCCCAGCAAACCTCCCCGATTCGAACCTTCCGGGAGTTCCACAACATGTGGCTGCGACGATTGATTCTTGTTGAGAGGTAGCTTCAGGTCAAAATGCTTGGCGAGGTGCGACGTGGCGATCGTCCATTTGGAATCGAGAAAGCTGAGCACGGACTCGTCACGCAACAGCACCTCGCGAAAGAAATAGACCGGCTGCAGGCGGATGTCGGATCGCAAGTCCTCATCGGCGGCGTACTTCGGAAACAACTGCGCGTCCGGAGCCTTCGTACCGGAAAGCTCACGCGTATGCAGCCACTGTTCGACGAAGCGCTGCGCGAAAAGACGCGACTTTTCACTGCGCAGCATCGTGTCGATGAGCGGCTTCAGCACCTGCGGTTCATGCAGCTTGCCGGACGCGGCCACATCGAACAGCAATTCGTCCGGCATGCTACCCCACAACAGGTACGACAAACGGCTCGCGAGCGAGTAGCCGTCGAGTGGACGCTCTGCGCCAGTAGCGTTCGCCGGTTCGATGCGGAACAGGAACATCGGCGACACCAGCGCCCCGCGCAATGCAAAGAAGATGGACGAATCGAAGGGCTGGCCGTTTTTGCGCGCCGCGTGGAACAGGCCGAGGTAAGGATTCGCCTCGGCGTCGCCGATCGGGCGGCGGAACGCGTTCGGCAGGAAGGCCGCGAACATCTTGCGGGCCGCCTGATCCTCCGTGACCCCGGGGCCGGGCTTGGCGATCAGAATCTTGGCGCGCGGCTTGAATTCGCGCGCCGCGAAGTCCATGGCGAACTTCGCAATCTCCATGTACTTTTCAGAATGCAGCGGCGAGAGAAACAGCGTTTCCGCGGCGTTGTCGAAACCTTCGCCGCCAGCGCCATCCGCAGGCAGCGACGTCGCGACATCCAACTGCATTTCGAGCAAGTCCCGCAAGGTCGCGGAGTATTCGTCGCGATTCAGGCGCCGAATCGGCGCGGGTCCTGCTTGCACCCCCGCCGCGCAAGTGGTCTGCTGCAACGCGCGATCCACCCAGGCGGAAAACTGCTCGCGGGCATCGAGCGCGGGCGCGGGCGTCGCGCCTCGCGGCGGCATTTCGCCATTCAAAACCCGGCGCGCGCTCGAGGCCCATCGCGCCGGTTCAGCAGCCAGACTGCCGGAAGATGCGGCCAGTTTTGAAACGCGAAAGCCGCCTACGCCTGCTTTGTCGGAATGGCACTTCTCGCAATATTCCTTCAGAAACGTTTGCGCATGGTCGAAACCGTCCACGGTCTGGCCCTGCGCGAGGATCGCCGCGCTGCAGAATAGAGTGAATAAATCAGCGGACAACCGCTTTGGTGAGGCCTGCATTCCCTGCCTGATCATACACCCGGATGACGAGCAGGTGCTCGCCGGCGCGGACCCGGTCCAGCCTGATTTCGAACCTCTCGCGGGTTGAATCCGTCACGCCATCCGCGGCTTCGACTGGTTGCCACGTCGCGGCGTCGAGCGAGTACTCGCAGCGTTTCAGAATCGAGGTTTGGTCGCTGGCTTCGACGTCGATTTCCAGCTTCTCGCCTTCGCGCCGCATGGCGATCACGCGCACTACGGGAGGCGTGTTGTCGATCAGCACTGGCGCGCTGGTCGCTTCCGCCTCTCGCGCGTACTGCGAGGCGTTCGATGGCCGGTCAGACGCGGTGACGCGGAAGTAGTAGCGTCCGTCGGCAAGCACGTCACCATCGAGCGTCAACGAGTTTTCGAAAATGTTGCCGCGCAGGAGTTTCCACTCGCGTTCTTCTTCACCGCGGAAATAGAGCGAGTAGATCAGGCGGTCCCCTTCCGGATCGTCGGCCTGCCAGGTAATCTGCGTCTGCTGCGATCCGCCGCCGCCACCGCTGCGCGAGAGGGCCGCGGTCTGCGTGCCTGCAGGCGCGGAGGCCTCGCCGCTATCGGTCACCGTGATGCTGAAGCTGGAAGCGGCGGCGCTCGGCGTGGCGGGGGTTCCGGTAGCTTTCGGAGCCGCGGAGGTCACCGAAACGCTGCGCACGGTGGGCGCGTTGTTCTGCGGCAGGTACGCGGCAGTCACAAAATGCACGATCGGGGATTCCGAACTGTTCGGAGCCCCAAACATTTCAAGCTTCCACTGTATAAAACGCGCATTCGGACTTTTGATGAGGGAGTTGTCGAGATCCGTCAGCGCATCGGACCATTCGCTCCAGGTCGCATCGGGCCGGGAGGAGTTGCCCGTGCGGGTGCGAAACTCCACTCGCGCGCCGCGAGGCACATCCGCCCGCCAGTGCAGGCGTCCCCACCGCGCGACGCTGCCCGCATCATGCACCGGGGCCTCGAACTCGCCCTTCGCGCCGAGCGCAGTCCCCAGCTTGTAGATCTTGCCCGCGCTGCCGGAAGTCGCAAAGATGCCCTCGGGCGAGGTCAGCAGCCGCGACGTCTCGCCTTCATTTGTCTGCAAGATCAGGGTCGCTTTGCGATCCGGATTCAGCCGGTACACGCGGCCCTGCCCGTCTGTCGAAAACAGCAGCACGCCGTCCGCCTGCACCAGGTCGTAAATATTCTCTTCCTTCGACGCCCAGACGTTATCCACCGTATTGTCCGCGTTAATGCGGTAAATCGCGGACTTCTCGACGCCCGTCACTTCATACGCCTGCGTCGTCACGGCCTGCGCCGCGGTGTTCAGAGTGGAGGTCACCACCGGTTTCGACTCCGGCTTCGGTTTCACTTCGAGACCCGCTTGCGAATCCGTCACCGTGATGGTTGTGCCGGGCGCTGTCACCATCGGCCCTCCCGGCAAGCCGGAGATCACTCCGGGAGTGCCTCCGCGTTTTGCGAGCGATCCGCCGAGCGCCGCCGCGTAGATCGTTCCATCGGGCATCGGCAGAATCGTACGGATTTCCGGCAGATTCGCGTCGAACAGTACGAATGCCTTCTTCTGCGCGCCGATGCGATAGAGGATTCCGTTCGGCTCGGAACCCGCCAGCAGCCGGCCTTCTGAATCGAACGCCAGGCAGGTCACGTGCGCCTGTCCGGTCTCAAAATAAACCTCGCCCTTGCCCGCAGCCGTCACACGGAAAATCTTGCCCGGCTCGCCCGCACCCACGTAGAGCGCGCCGTCCGCGCCGATCTTCAGCGCCCAGATGTACCGCGCGCCGGGCGAGAAATATTCGGCCGCCTTGCCGTTTTCGATGCGATAAACCTTGCCATCCGGCGACGTTCCGGCGTATACGACACCCTTCGCGTCCACGGCGATCGCGAAGATCTCCGGCTGGTCGGCGGACCATAGCAACGTGCCTTTGCCACCGCCGGGATCGACGCGGTAGACCTTTCCGCGATGCCCCGTGCCAAGATACAACGATCCGTCGGCGCCGCGGGCGATCGACCAGATTTCCGGCTGTTCCGACGCAAAAATCGAATCGAGCCGGGGCGCGAGGCCCAGCTTTCCGTCGCGGTTCAACGAGAGCCCCTGCAACTTGCCGCGGAGGAAATCGTTGTAGCCGTTCATTTCCCAGGTCGCCGTGGTCGCAGCGGAACTCACGATCGCAGCCGCGCCAGCGCATAAGAGGAACGGCGCCAAACGGATGCTCATTCCTTCACCTCCACCAGCAACGTCTTCGATCCGCTCGCCACTGTACCCGCGAGGTCCACTTCGAATTCCGCGATCTTCGCGCCGCGGCCGGCGTTGATGGGCAGCGATCCGGCCGTTTGCAACCGCGCCAGCACAAGTCCGATGGACGCTGGAGGCGCAGGCAGTTCGGCGCCGGGAATCTGATACGACGGTTCCGGCCGCCAGAGTTTGACCAGCATCTTGTCGTTGGCGCGCAGTGAGTTCAACACTTGAATGACTTGCGCCGGCGTTCGCGATTTCGCGCTCGCCACCTGCACGAGGTCCGCAAAGTTGGCGGTCATGCCGTCTGAAACGGTGATGTATAGCGGTCCGGTGGCGATCCCGATCGGCAGCTTGTAGCGCACCTTGCGAAACGCCTCCGCGCCGTTATCGCCCACCATCGAGAGGTTCAATTCGAGCGTGTCTCCCGCGTGGACTTCGCGCGCGGACGGCCATGCCTGATCGAGCTGCAGCGCCTTGCGGCTATCCGCTCCGGAAATGTCGAGTTGAATGGACTTGATTTTCAGATCGTCGAAGCCCGCCTGCATCAGATACGTCAGGGGAACCGAAGTATAAGTGGCCGTCAACGCCGGCGCATTCATGTCGGCGGAAAAGGCGTTGTCGAGGCGCACGGGCGGCAGTCCGCCTTCGAACTCCATCGAGCCTCGCACGGTAAAGGTCCCCGGGCCGAGAGTGCGCTCGCTGCCGTCGATCGCCGAAAAGATCGCCATCTGCGTGAGCATTGGAGCAAAGACGCGGTCGGGGACCATTTCCATGCGGTATGTCTTGGCCGGGCCGCCGGGACCTCGCAGACTCACCGTCATAGGAATCATCGCCGGGCGCTTGCCGAACACGCCGGTAATGGCCGCATTGCGATCCTGCGTGATCATGCCCATGTGTTCGCGGGACGTCGAAATCTTGAAAGACGTTGTCAGGTTGGGCAGCAGCGCCAGAACTTCGGATCGCGCAAACGGCATCGCCGTCGGACCTCCGGCCAGAAAGCGGTGGCCAAAGGCGTAAATTTTGTCGCCCTCGATGTGGGTCACGGTGCCGTCCGCGCCAACCGCCATGTCGCCGGTCATTAGCTGAACCGAAATCATCGACCCCGGCCGGATCTTGCTGGGGTCCCCGGTGACCGTCGGCGAACCGGACGCCGAACCGCCGCCTAACGCGCCCTGCATCGGCTCGAGACCCAGCTTGCGCATTTCAGGCGCGAAGCGTTCCACGGCATTGCGGCTGAAACCGGAAAAGGAAACAGGCGTCGCGAGTTCCACCATTTTCGACCCGCCGCTCCAGGCGAACTCGGTTCGGGGAATCGGAGGTTCCGCAGCGGCCCGCCGGACGCCCGGATCGCGCGCTGCCGCCAGCATTTCCTCAATCGGGCGTATTCCCGCAATGGGTTCGGTGGCGAACGTGAAAGCCAGGGCGACCGCCCCAATCAGCTTGCCGTCCACATAAACAGGACTGCCGCTCATGCCCTGCATGACCCCGGTCTTGGCCAGCGGACCTCCGCTCAGCCGCGCCAAAATAATCGACTGTCCCGGGCCCGCATTTTCGAGCACACCCAGAATCTCCGCCTGGAACTCCTCGACGCGGTCGCCGCTGAAAACCGTCCGGCCGACGCCTTTCATTCCGCTCTTGAGGTCACGCCACGGAAAGATCGCAGGTTGTGCGGCGAGCGACAACACTGCGGCAATTGCGGCTGCGAGCAACCTGTACATCAAACCCCCATTCTAACGTTCCGGCTGCACCGGCTGGAATTATGCTTTACTGAATCAAGAGGATCGCCCTCATGCAGCAGGTCTCCGAACAAGCTCAAACGCCTGAAATTACGCCTTCTCCCACGGCCGCAACGCCGGTCCCATGGGCGTCGATCCTGTGGTTCAGCGCGTTGATTACGGTGAGTTACTTTGCCATCTTCAAGCATTTGGCGTGGCAGTGGTACTGGGATGAAGATGTCAGCCATGGCTTTTTTGTTCCACCTTTAGCTGCATATATCGCCTGGCAGAAGCGCGATGAGATCTTGAATCTGGAATGGAAACCCAACTTTCTGCTGGGCGTCCTGGCCGTTTTGTGGGGCTCCATTCAGTTGATTATCGGAAGCCTGGGCGCGGAACTGTTTTTGCAGCGGACCTCTCTCCTGATTCTGATCGGCGGCGGTTTGCTACTCACTGGCGGATTCCAGGTTTTGAAGGCCTGCTTTCTGCCGCTTTTCGTGCTCGGCTTCATGATTCCCCTGCCGAAAGTGATCTATGGCCAGCTCACTCTACCCCTGCAGCTATTCGCCTCTGAGGTCGCCGAAAACGTCCTTCTGTTGATCGGGGTTCCGGTGCTGCGCGACGGCAACATTATTGAGTTGGCCACCACCAAACTATCGGTGGTCGAAGCCTGCAGCGGCATCCGTTCGCTCCTCTCGCTTTCGTTTATCGGAGTGGTCTACGGCTACTTCTTCGACGAGAAACCCTGGATGAAGTGGGCGCTGCTCGTTGGCACCGTTCCGATCGCCGTCGCCGCGAACGCTGCCCGCGTCACGATCACCGGCATCATCGCCGATCGCGATGCCGAACTGGTGCAGGGAACGCTGCACACCATGGAGGGTTGGGTGATCTTCGCGATGGATCTGGTGCTGCTGATCGCGCTGCATTCGATCATCAACTGGGCTTGGAACAAGTGGAGCAAACCGCCCGCCAACCCCAAGCAGCCCCCAGTACAGGAGGCGCCGGCAACCGCATGAACTTTGATTTTCTGAAGTCGAACGCAGCGCGGCTGCTGACCGTGTTGCTGGTGCTGCAGGGTGCGGTGCTGTTGAGTTACTCGCGCCCCGAATCGCTGCCGCCATCGAAGCCGCTCGCGGATTTCCCCGTGCAGATTGCAGATTGGACCCGGCGCGCCGATGGCGTGATGGAAAAAGAAGTGCTCGATACGCTGCAGGCCGACGACGTTCTGATTCGCGACTATCAGAATAGCCAGGTGGCCAGCCTCAACCTCTTCATCGCCGCGTTTCGTTCGCAACGCAACGGCAAGGCGCCCCACTCGCCCAAGAACTGCCTGCCTGGCTCCGGCTGGGTGCAGCAATCCGCAACCACGGAATCGATTCCGCTCAACGCCAGCGGCGCGAAAATCGAAGCAAACCGCTACCTGATCGCCAAGGGCGACAGCCGCAGTCTCGTGTACTACTGGTATCAGTCGCGCGACCGTTCCGTGGCCAATGAGTACAAGGCGAAATACTACGTGGTCGAAGATGCGATCCGTTACAACCGCACGGACACGGCGCTGGTTCGCGTGGTGATTGCCCTGCAGAACAACGAACAGATTCCGGCGGCGGATAAGGTCGTGCGGGACTTCATCGTCAAGACCTACCCGAGCTTGCGCGAATACTTGCCGCAATAACAGCTCGACAAAAGCGAACAGGGATCGGCATCGCGATCCGCCAATGGACGAGAAACTCTCGACGCCGATCCCGTTGTTCGCGAGTTCCTCAAAAGCCGGCCCGCGGACCTCGTCACTTTGCGAGATCCGCGGGCCTTTTTGCGTTTGTGGAACGTTACTTCGCGGACGCAGCGAGCGCCTGATCGATATCCCAGAGAATGTCGTCCAGGTCTTCGATGCCAACCGACAAGCGAACGAGATCGGGACTCACGCCCGCCGCGGCCTGCTGGGCCGGCGATAATTGCTGGTGCGTGGTCGATGAGGGATGAATCACCAGCGACCGGGCGTCGCCGACGTTCGCCAGATGCGAGAGCAACTTCAGCGAATTGATGAACTTCATGCCGCCCTCGTAACCGCTCTTGACGCCAAAGCTGAACACCGCTCCCGCGCCCTTCGGCGTGTACTTCTGGGCCATCGCATAATACGGGCTCGACGGCAGCGAGGCGTATTTCACCCACGACACATGCGGGTGCTTCTCGAGGAACTGCGCTACGGCGAGCGTGTTCGACAGATGCCGGTCCATGCGCATGCCGAGGGTCTCCACGCCTTGCAGGAACAGGAAGGAATTAAACGGACTCAACGCCGGACCGAGGTCGCGCAAACCTTCCACGCGGCATTTGATGATGTAGGCGATCGGCCCCAGGGCCTCGGCGAACTTCAACCCGTGGTAAGCGGCGGAAGGCTCGCTCATGAGCGGGATCTTGGGCGTGTTCCAATCGAACTTGCCGCCATCGACGATCATGCCGCCGATGGAGGTTCCATGCCCGCCCATGAACTTGGTCAACGAATGCACGACGATATCGCAGCCATGCTCGATGGGGCGGCAAACATAAGGCGTCGCAAAGGTGTTGTCCATCATGAACGGCAGGCCGTGTTCATGGGCGATCGCCGCGATCTTCTCGATGTCCACGACGTTGCAGCGGGGATTTGAAATGGTCTCGGCGTACAAAAGACGGGTATTGGGCTTGATCGCCTTGCGGAAATTCTCAGGATCGTCAGGCTCGACGAACGTCACTTCGAAGCCGAACTTGCGGAAGCTGACATCCATCTGCGTGTAGGTGCCGCCGTACAATGTGCTCGCCGCCACCAGATGATCGCCAGCCTGCATGATGTTGCAGATCGCGACCAGTTGCGCGGATTGTCCGCTGGACATCGCCAAAGCCGCCACGCCTCCTTCGAGAGCAGCCACGCGCTGCTCGAGCACGTCGGTGGTCGGATTCATGATGCGCGTGTAAATGTTGCCGAATTCCTTCAGCGCGAAGAGATTCGCGGCATGTTCGGAATCGTTGAAAGTGAACGATGTCGTCTGATAGATCGGCACCGCGCGCGCTTTGGTGGTGGGGTCGGGGGAATAGCCGGCATGCAAGGCCTGCGTATTGAAACCCCATTTGCGTTGTTCGTCAGCCATAGCCCACATTCTACGACGGCTTGGGGAACTCTCGTCGAGGCGTTCGTATCCGCCCGCGACGGGCATGAAACAATCCATGAAGGTCAGATCCAAGGTCGCGGCTTGCGCGCGTTCGTCGCCGGCAACCCAACCGTCGAAGCAGGGTCGGCCACGGCCTTCTGATTGGCGATGTTGTCTTCAGGGAGCAGGATCGTGCCGCGGAACTCCCGGCTCGCATTGAATGCGAACTTGCCTAGACGCCCCCTGCGTGTTCCAATAAGGGTTACTCCAACAACTCAAACCCACCCCGGAGGATCTAAGAGGAATTGATAAAAGCGGTCCTTGCCCTGGAGGACGGAACTGTCTTCGAGGGCGCTAGCTTTGGTGCGCCTGTAGAGCGCTGTGGCGAGGTCGTTTTCAACACATCCCTTACTGGCTATCAGGAAATCTTCACGGATCCTTCCTACGCCGGTCAAATCATCGTTCTCACCAACCCCCAAATTGGCAACTATGGCGCGAATGCCGGCGACAACGAATCGGGCAAGCCGTTCATCGAGGGCCTCATCGTTCGCGATTTCTCTCCGATTTCGAGCAACTGGCGCGCCGACGAGACCGCTCAACAGTTTTTGACCCGGCAGGGGATTCCCATTGGCGGCGACATGGACACGCGTTCGCTGGTGCGCCATCTGCGCAGCCGCGGCGTAATGCGGGGCATTCTGTCCACCGACACCGCGGATGTCGCCAAGCTCGTGGAAAAAGCGCGGCAATCGCCTTCGATGACCGGCCTCGATCTGGCTTCGCGCGTTTCCTGCACCACTTCGTACGAGTGGACCGAAGCCGTGGCGGCATGTTCGCCGTCGCAACACCTGCCCGGCAAACGCGACCAGCTCGACCGCCATGTGGTGGCCTTCGACTACGGCATCAAGCGCAACATCCTCCGCCGTCTCGCCTATATCGGCTGTCGCGTAACGGTGGTTCCAGCAACGGCCTCGGCTACGGAAGTTCTGGCGCTGAACCCCGACGGGTTGTTTCTCAGCAACGGCCCCGGCGATCCCGAACCGCTTGAAATGCAGGCGGCTACGGTTCGCGCCCTGGTTGAGAAAGACATTCCGACCTTCGGCATCTGCCTTGGCCACCAGGTGCTTGGCCTCGCCTGCGGAGGCAAGACCTTCAAACTGAAGTTCGGCCACCGCGGCGGCAATCACCCGGTGCTCAACTACCTGACCAACAGAGTCGAGATCACGGCGCAAAACCACGGGTTCGCGGTCGATCCCGATTCTCTCTCCGCTAGCGATATCGAACTCACGCACATCAATCTGAACGACCAGACGCTCGAAGGATTCCGGCACAAGAACCATCCGATGTTCTGCGTGCAATACCATCCCGAGGCCGCGCCCGGTCCTCACGACTCTCACTATCTGTTCGAAGACTTCCGCCAACTGCTCGACAACAACAAGAAATAAGGATGCCCAGAAGAACCGACATCCACCGCGTCCTGATCATCGGCTCAGGACCCATCATCATCGGCCAGGCTTGCGAGTTCGATTACTCGGGCGCGCAGGCGTGCAAGGCCCTCCGTTCCGACGGCTTCGAAGTGGTGCTCATCAATTCGAATCCGGCCACCATCATGACGGACCCGAACCTCGCGGATCGCACCTATGTCGAACCGCTGACTCTGGAGTTCGCCGAAGAGGTGATCCGCAAGGAACGTCCCGATGCATTGCTTTCCACCGTCGGAGGCCAGACCGGCCTCAATTTGTCTGTCGCGCTGGCTGAAGCGGGCGTGCTCGACAAGTATGGCGTCGAACTGATCGGCGCCAGGATCGACGCCATCAAGAAAGCCGAAGACCGTCTGTTGTTCAAAGACGCGATGCGCAAGATCGGGCTCGAAACGCCACGCTCGAAGCTGATCAACTCGCTCGAAGCGGGCCTCGCGTTCGCGCAGAAAATAGGCTATCCGTCGATTCTGCGTCCCTCGTTCACCATGGGAGGATCCGGCGGCGGCATTGCCTACAACCGCGAAGAGCTGATAGAAATTCTCGAACTCGGCCTCGATCTTTCGCCGGTGCACGAAGTGCTGATGGAAGAGAGCGTACTCGGTTGGAAAGAGTACGAACTCGAGGTCATGCGCGACCTTGCCGACAACTGCATCATCATCTGCTCGATCGAGAACTTCGATCCGATGGGCGTTCACACGGGCGATTCCATCACCATCGCGCCCGCGCAGACGTTGACGGATCGTGAATATCAGATGATGCGCGACGGCGCGCTCGCGTGTTTGCGCGAAATCGGAGTCGACACGGGCGGATCGAACGTACAGTTCGCCATCAATCCCAAGGACGGCCGCATGGTCGTGGTCGAGATGAATCCGCGCGTGTCGCGATCGTCGGCGCTGGCATCCAAGGCCACGGGCTTCCCGATTGCGAAGATCGCCGCGAAACTGGCGGTTGGCTATCGTCTCGACGAAATCAAGAACGACATTACGCGGCTGACTCCGGCCTGCTTCGAGCCGACGCTCGATTACGTGGTGGTGAAAATTCCACGCTGGCAGTTCGAGAAGTTCCCCGGCGCGGAACCGGTGCTTGGCACGCAAATGAAGTCCGTCGGCGAAGTCATGGCCATCGGCCGGACATTCAAACAGGCGCTGGGCAAGGGCCTGCGCAGCCTGGAAACCGGCAAGTCCGATTCGGCGGCCAAGTACGACGAATCGCTCATCACGCAGCGGCTGACCACGCCAAATCCGGATCGTTTGAACTACATCCGGTTCGCGATAGAAAAGGGCTACACCGCGGAAGAGATCCACGAATTGACGCAAATTGACCCGTGGTTCCTGCGGCAGCTCGCGGAAGTCATCGCATTCGAGCAGTCGCTGGATGGCGGCGCTCTCAGCACTGCGTCCAAAGCGTTGTTGACCAAGGCCAAGCGCGATGGCGTTTCGGACGCTCGCATCGCGCGCGCATGGGGCACAGATCCACTGGCGGTTCGCGAAAAGCGCAAGCAGTTGGGCGTCAAGGCCGTATTCAACCGCGTGGACACCTGCGCAGCGGAATTTGAAAGCTTTACTCCGTACTTGTATTCGTCCTATGAGTTCGAGTGCGAATCCCAGCCGACCAATCGCAAGAAGGTCATGATTCTCGGCTCGGGTCCCAACCGCATCGGACAAGGCATCGAATTTGATTACTGCTGCTGCCATGCGGCGTACGCGCTAGGCGACTTCGACCATGAATCGATCATGGTCAACTGCAATCCGGAAACGGTGTCGACCGACTACGACACGAGCGACCGTTTGTACTTCGAGCCTCTGACGCTCGAAGAAGTTCTCAACATTTACGACACCGAAAAGCCCAACGGGGTGATCGTGCAGTTCGGCGGCCAGACGCCGCTGAACCTGGCGCTGCCGCTGAAGCGCGCAGGCGTGCCGATCATCGGAACTTCACCCGAGAACATCGACCTCGCCGAAGATCGCAAGCGGTTCGGCAAGCTTCTCGACAAGCTGCAGATTCCGTCGCCCGCGAACGGCACGGCCACAAGCGCCGATGAAGCCTGCGCGGTGGCGCGGACGATCGGGTTCCCGGTGCTGGTGCGGCCTTCTTACGTGCTCGGCGGGCGCGCCATGGCAATCGTCTATGACGAAGACATGGTCCGCAAGTACATGCAGGAAGCGGTGATCTTCTCGCAGGATCGGCCCGTGCTGATTGACAGGTTCCTCGAGGACGCCACCGAAGTAGACGTCGATTGCCTATGCGACGGCGAGAACGTGCTGATCAGCGGCATTATGGAACACATCGAAGAAGCCGGCATTCACAGCGGCGATTCGTCGTGCGTGCTGCCTCCGACTTCGCTGGCCGCGGATGTCGTAGCGACGATCGAAGGCTACACGCGCAAGCTCGCGATCGGCCTGAACGTCATCGGACTCATGAACGTGCAGTACGCCGTGAAGGATGGCGTTGTGTATGTGCTCGAAGTGAATCCTCGCGCCTCGCGCACGGTGCCTTACGTATCGAAGGCGACAGGTGTGCCGTTGCCGAAGATCGCGGTGGGGCTGATGCTGGGCAAAAAGCTGACGGACTTCGCGCATCTGACCAAGGGTCAGATATCGGGTGTCTTGCCGGTGAAGCAGTATTTCGTGAAGTCGCCGGTGTTCCCGTTCAACAAATTCCACGGCGTGGATCCGGTCCTTGGACCCGAAATGCGTTCCACGGGTGAAGTGATGGGAGTCGGCGAGAATTTCGGCGAGGCATTTTACAAGGCGCAATTGAGCGCCGGCACTCCGCTACCGTCAAAAGGCGCAGTGTTCGTAACCGTAGGTGAGAAGGACAAGACGGTCGCGGTGGAAGTCGCCCGCAAGTTCGTGAACCTTGGCTTTCAACTCTACGCTACCCGCGGAACCGCGGCGGCGCTGCGAAACGCGGGCCTCGAGGCGAAGACGGTGTTCAAGGTGAACGAAGGCCGCCCCAACGCAGTGGACTTGCTGAAGGCAGGTTCCATTCAACTGGTGATCAACACTTCGGCCACGGGAACGCACTCGTTCGCGGATGAGAAGTCGATCCGCAGGGCGGCGATCATGGGCCGGGTTCCCTGCATCACGACAATGTCCGGCGCGAAGGCGGCCGCGGAAGCGATGGAGTCCAAGATCCGCGACCCGATCCGCGTGTGGAGTCTGCAAGAGATACACTCGGCGTAGCTAGGTGCGCTCTGCAGTCAAAATGAGCACCGCTTCACCCTCGCTCTTCAAGAACTCGCCGATTCGAATTGCCTGGCTTCGAATGAGTTGTTCCGCGATGGCAGTTGGATAGTCACAGCCACGAAGCCAGATCATCTTCGGTGGTGGTCCAAGCGCCACCGCAAGGTCATAGAAATCCGAGTCCGCTGAAACGATCGCGAACTCACGAATCCTCGCATATTCCCAAATCGCCGAGTCGGGTTGGGTGAGCAGACCTGCCGTAGATACATGCCGGGAGCCGTAGAACAGATCATCCAGCTTTTGAACGAGTCTCCGTGATAGATTCTCGTCAAAGAGCAATTTCACAGCGCGATACGACGGCCCAATCGCGCCGCATAATCGTAAACAGCGCGGAAGTCTTCTTTTTCGAGTTCTGGGTAATCGTCCAGTATTTCAGCTTCGGCTCGACCGGCCGCAAGCCAGCCCAGCACATCCCAAACCGTGATCCGCAATCCGCGGATACATGGTTGGCCGGAGCGTTTCCCAGGCTCGATGGTGATTCTCTCGCTTGCAACCATACCTTCTGTATAACATCTTGGCTCAGGTAGCGCCGATTCTTACTTCTCCGCCCAAGGCGGAACCACACCGGTCATCCGCGAATAGGCGATCAACTGCCCCAAATGCTCCGAGATGTGATTATCCAGCCGGATCAACACGCCGCGTCTCGTGGTGGACGCGCCGAAAAAGGTAACATCCGCGCCTAGCGCTCCGGCTCGCAACGGCTCAATCGTTTTGCGCGCAAACTCGAAGCTTTCCGCCAGCATTTCGATCACGCGCGCCTTCGTGGCCGGCGCCGCCTCATCCTTCCACTGCTTCTCGATCCGCGCCTTTAACGTGTCCGGATCCGGCGTCTTCTGCGCGAGGTCCACCATCAGCCTGTTGCCGTAGGCGATATGAAGGAACACCTCCCGAAACGACCGCACAGTTGGCGCTGGCCGCCAATCGTACTTGTCTTCCGGAACCGCTTTTGCGAGATCCATCACCTTCTTTTCCAGACCGTTCAGCGGATCCAGCAACTCCGCGGCGGGCAAGGCTTCCTTCACCGTTTCGACCGCCAGCAACTCGACGTCGAAGATCAGCTCCGCACGCGGTGGAATCGCGTTGTTGCCCTTCTCTCCATACGCCAGTTGATACGGGATGAACAGGCGGCGCTTGCCTCCAACCTTCATCCCTTCAAAACCAGCCTCCCAGCCGGCGATGACTTGGCGGCGGCCTTGCACAAACTGAAACGGCTCTTTTCGGTCCCGCGACGAATCGAACTTTTTGCCATCGCGAAGCCAGCCGGTGTAGTGAACGCTATATCTCTGCCCGGCGAGCGCCTCAGGCCCCGATCCGGCCTCGACATCGATGTGGCGCAACGTGAATCTCTCGACAACATTCCCCTTTACCGCTGGAATTGCATTCGGGAGTTGAGGCGAAAACGCGGCCTGGGCGAGAAAACACAAGGAGTAAAGTGTGGCGGCGGCAACCATGCTTCAGATGCTAGCGCAACCCGAACGAACACGAGTCTCGACAAAGTTTCAGATTAGATATAATCTAAATTGTAGATGGATGCTGAGGCAATTCGACGGTCCTTGGAAAGTAGCGGGTTGCGGTGCACTCCGCAGCGCTTTGCGGTGATGGCGTTCCTGATGGAACACAACAGGCATTCCACGGCCGCGGAAATTTTCGAGGCCGTGAACCGCGTGGATCCGCGCTCTTCGAGGGCCACGACCTATAACAATCTGCGGGACTTGGTGCAGGCGGGCTTGGTGCGTGAGGTGGCTGTCGAAGGCCGCGGCGCGCGATTTGAAGCGATCGGCATTCGGCATCACCACTTCGTCTGCGACCGCTGCGGCAATGTCGAGGATCTCGAGTGGTACGAGGTTCCCAAGCCTGACGCAGGCTCCCTCGGCAAGCGGATTGTTCGCGATTGCGAACTCATTTTCCGCGGGCTCTGCACCAAGTGCGCGGCGCGGCGCGCTTCCGGTTAGCATCCGCGCTCATCAGAAGCGGGCGCGATTCACGATGTTTTGACCAACTCTATGGAGGATAAGCATATGGAGAAACAACTCATCATCGCAACGGGGACTCCTGTCCTCGAGTCAGGAGCAAACCTTGTCAACTGAAACCAAGTGCCCGTTCTCTTCCGGCGCACGCACACACACAATGGCTGGAGCCCCATCGAACGCAGATTGGTGGCCCAATCAGCTGAATCTGAAGATCCTGCACCAGCGCTCTCCGCTGTCCGACCCGATGGACAAGGAGTTTAACTATGCAGAAGAATTCAAGAAGCTCGATTTGAATGCCGTGATCCAGGACCTTCATGCCCTGATGACGGCATCGCAGGATTGGTGGCCTGCGGACTACGGCCACTATGGTCCGCTCTTTATCCGCATGGCATGGCATAGCGCGGGCACCTACCGGATCGCCGATGGCCGAGGCGGCGCGGGTTCCGGATCCCAGCGCTTTGCGCCCCTCAATAGCTGGCCCGACAACGTGAGCCTTGACAAGGCCCGGCGATTGCTCTGGCCAATCAAGCAAAAGTATGGCCGGAAACTTTCCTGGGCCGACCTGATGATCCTTTCCGGCAACGTCGCTCTGGAATCGATGGGATTCAAGACCTTTGGTTTCGGGGGCGGGCGTGAAGACATCTGGGAGCCGGAAGACGATATCTACTGGGGACCTGAAAGCAAATGGCTGGGAGACGAACGCTACAAAGGCGATCGTGAGCTCGACAATCCCTTCGGCGCCGTTCAGATGGGCCTGATTTACGTGAATCCGGAAGGGCCCAACGGCAAACCGGATCCGGCCGCGGCGGTCAAGGACATCCGCGAAACGTTTGCCCGCATGGCGATGAATGACGAGGAGACGGTTGCCCTCATCGCCGGCGGACACACGTTCGGCAAAGCTCATGGCGCAGCCGATCCGAACCAGTATTGCGGTCCCGAACCGGAAGGCGCCGGCGTCGCAGAACAAGGCCTCGGCTGGAGCAACTCCTTTGGAACCGGCAAAGGCGCCCACGCGATCACCAGCGGTTTGGAAGGCGCATGGACCACCAACCCGATCCAATGGGACAACAACTACTTCGACAACCTGTTCGGCTATGAGTGGGAACTCACCAGGAGTCCCGCAGGCGCCAACCAGTGGACTCCCAAGGATGCATCGGCAGCGGGCACTGTGCCGGATGCGCATGATCCGTCCAAGAAGCACGCCCCGATCATGTTCACGACGGACCTCGCGCTGAAGACGGACCCAAGCTATGCGAAGATTTCCAAGCATTTCCATGAGAACCCTCAGGAATTTGCGGACACGTTCGCCAAGGCCTGGTTCAAGCTGACGCACCGCGACATGGGTCCGGTTTCCCGCTACCTTGGCCCGCTCGTTCCGGCGCAACCGCTGATCTGGCAGGATCCCGTCCCAGCCGTGGATCACGAGCTGGTCGACGAAAAGGACGTTGTGACCCTGAAGGCCAAGATCCTCCTATCCGGACTTTCGATCTCCCAACTGGTCACGACAGCTTGGGCGTCGGCTGCAACGTTCCGCGGCAGTGACAAGCGGGGCGGAGCGAACGGGGCGCGAATTCGCCTCGCGCCGCAAAAGGATTGGGAAGTCAACCAGCCGGCCGGGCTAGCCAAGGTTCTTCAAGCCCTGGAAGCGATTCAGAAGGATTTCAACGGCTCGCAGTCCAATGGAAAGCGGGTCTCGCTTGCCGACTTGATCGTTCTGGGCGGATGCGCGGCCGTCGAAGCGGCGGCAAAGAAGGCCGGCCACGACGTGCAGGTTCCATTCTCGCCTGGGCGCACGGACGCATCGCAGGACCAGACCGATGTGCATTCGTTCGCCGTTCTGGAACCGGCCGCGGATGGGTTCCGCAACTATGTCTGCAAGGGACTGGAGGGCTCTGCTGCGGAACTGCTCGTGGATCGCGCTTGCCTGCTTAAGCTGACTGCTCCCGAAATGACTGTGCTGGTTGGCGGCATGCGTGCCCTCGGCGCCAACTTCGGACAATCCACACACGGCGTTTTCACCAAGCAGCCCGGGACGTTGACGAATGATTTCTTCGTCAATCTGCTCGACATGAACACGAAATGGCAGAAGTCCGCCACGTCGGAAGGAGTGTTGGAGGGACGCGATCGGGCGACGGGCGAACTCAAGTGGACGGGCGCCGTTGTCGATCTGGTCTTCGGCTCCAATTCCCAGTTACGGGCTGTCGCGGAAGCCTATGCATGTGACGACTCAAAGGAGGCGTTCGTGAAAGACTTCGTTGCAGCGTGGAACAAGGTGATGAACCTGGATCGCTACGACTTGGCCTAATTAGCAAAGGGGGCGCGACCCGGCTCGCGCCTCCTTCTTTGATCGGACCTGGGTGGGTTCTGAACAGAATGGCCCTAGCGCACGGTGAAGGATTGGTGTATACCTCAGTTACCGGTTGGAAAGGGGGTCTTATGCCAAATCTGACCGTGCTGGGCTGGATGTTCCTTGCCTGGAGCGTCGTCACCGTAAGTCTCGTGTTGATGTTGATCTACCGGTCTGTCGTCGGAATGAAGGAGGAGGACCAACTGTTCCTCGACCCAGTCGCCGAGTCCCACTTCGAAAAGGATCAGCACCAGATTCTCGCCAGACTCGATCAAATCAACCGCTACGCAAAAGGCCTGGGGTTCGCTTCCGGGGGCCTGTTGGTGGCGATGATCGGCTTCGTTGTGTACCTTGTGAGTTCCTAGTCTAGGTACTTAGGGGCGGTTCCGCGAAACCACGTTTCCATCGACCTCGACCGTGGCATCCGGAAAGAAGAACCAGCGCCGGAAATTCCCGCGGATCTTGCCGCCGATTTCCTCGTTGTCGCCGAGGCTCATCCGCACCATGCCGGTTCCATAAGCAAAGTACGGCAGAATTCGCGATCCCTTCGGAGCGACGAGCTTGGGGTTGAATCCCAGGCCGAACTCGCGGAAGTGCTTCGCCGATTCGCCGCCCTCGCGCAACGCGGCTTCCACCGCTTCCACTCCAGACGCAGCGGTCACGCTAGTGACGAGGCCGCCGCGAACCGTTAGCCGGACGTTTTTAGCGATGGCGGCGCCAAAGCGAGCCTCTGGGACCACGATGACGCCGGTCGCTGTTTCTTCGATCGGCGCAACCCGCAAGACGCCCGCCGGGAGTTCGATCTCGCGATCCACACGGACCTTCGCCTGCCGCATTCGCTCCGGAGAAGCATCGCCATCCTGTTTATTGAATGGCCGGTCCCCGACGCGGAAGCTGATATCCGTGCCCGCCGGCGTGTGGACCCGCACAACGCCGCGGCGCAGTAATTCGATGGTTCGATCCTGTTCCTGCGACATGCGCAAGTAATCGACGTCCAGAGCGTTTGCATAAATGTAGTCGAACTCCGGCTGGTGATTCGTCACCAGGCCGTCGGCCAGCACGCTGCCGCCGTTCCAATGAAAATGGATCTCGCGATGCGCGCCGCCCGCGTCGAGCCATTTCGTGAGCGCGCGCGTTTCACAGGCGCTCACCTCGCGGGTCTCGTCGCGCAGGGGCATCCACAAATAGACACTGGATTCGTTGAGAATCTTCTCGAAGTCCGCGCACCCGGGAGCGCCCTTGCCTTTCGGCGCGTAAGGCAGCGTCGCTGAAACCACCGCGCCCGCGTCGCGAACGCCTTTTTCCACTGGCGCCGTGAGCTCATGCAGGTAGTCCGGGTCATAGCGCACAATCACCTTCTCTCCAGTCTGGAGCCGCAGCGCCTTGAGGAACAGCGCCGTGGCCTTCACTCCATCGAGCGCGGGCTTCGCGATTCGATGAAAGTCGAGATCCAGAAGGCGCAGGCGATCCACGGCGCCGCTCGCGCCGAGCGAGAACGGGATGATCATGTCGCCTGCCGCGAACGTGTCGTAGTGATAGTGCGAAAGCGTCAGCTTGTTCGAACTCCAGGCAAGCTCCAGCCCCTTCGGCGCCTCCGTCACGCGAACAATGCCATAGGCATCGTCGCGGTAATCGCCCACGTACGCAGCGAGCGGCAGAGACGGCCTGGTTCCTTCTATGCGCTTTCTGGCAACCTTGACGGCCGCCGCGGCGCGTTTGCCGGTGTCAATCAGATACTGGTCCCAATCCTTGGCCCCGGCAACGGGCACGTTGTACATGTGATCGATAATCTTCCAGCGCAGCGCCTCCGGCATGTTGTCTTCGCCGAGGTTCGCCAGCACAATCACCGCTTGTTTCTCTTTGGGCAGAATCGTGATCTGCGCGCGAAATCCGTCTATCGCCCCGCCATGTGAGATCAGATGATGCCCGCGGAAGTCCATCAGGAACCATCCGAGTCCGTAGGTCATCTGATTGGTCTCATCCGTCACATTGCGTCCCCACTCTTCGGGACGCATCGCCATTTGTGGAGTATGCATTTCACGCAAGGTTGCCGGCTGCAGGATCGGAGCGCCGCCGTTGAGGTGCACGCGGACCCACTTGGCCAGATCTTCCACGTTCGAATTGATCGATCCAGCGGGCCCGATGTTATCGATGTTGCGCCAGGAAACCGGCTGCGCCACGCCATCCTTCTTGGTGTGCGGGCTGGCATGGTCGGCGAATTCCTGGGCGCCGGATGGAGTGAAGTTCGTGTCCTTCATGCCAAGCGGATCGAGAATGCGCCGCTGCACCAGCTCTTCCCAAGTCGCCGCGCCCGCGGCTTTCGCAGCCGCCTGCCCGGCGGCCAGAAACATGATGTTCTGGTACTGCCACGCCGAGCGGAACGGCTTGGCGAGCCTGACCCGGCTGATGCGATCCAGAATTTCTTCGCGCGACCACGGCGACCCGTACCAGAGCGAGTCGTTGCGGGACAATCCCGTGCGGTGGCTCAAGAGATCGCGAATCGTCACGAGTTCCGTGGCGTTGGGATCGGAAAGCCTGAAGTCCGGCAAATGCTTGCGGACGGGGTCGTCCCAGTTCAGCTTGCCCTCATCTACCAGCGTCCCGATTGCAGCGGCTGTGAACGCCTTGGTCGTGGATCCAATCGCAAATAATGTCCTGGCCGTAACCGGATCGGCGCTGCCGAGCCGCTTCACGCCGTAGCCCTTCTGGTAGATCACGCCGTGTTCGCCCACAATTGCAACCGCAACGCCAGGCGCGTTCCACGCCTTGAGGGATTCCTGCGCCAGACGGTCCACCACGGCGGGGTCAACGGCGGCCGACAAGGAGAGGACGAGAAGGGGCAGCATCATCATGAAAGATATTGTACGCGCCTTGACAGGTGACCACAGGTCATTTATGATCTGACCATGGGTCAGTTACGAGCGCGCATGCCCGGCGAAAAGTCCGGCCGCCGCGAACAAATCCTCGAGGCAGCCGCCGAACTCTGGCAAAAGAACTCTTTCGCGGATTTCAAGATGGTGGATCTCGCCGGCCAGACGGGCCTCGCCAAAGGCACGCTGTACCTGTACTTCTCCACTAAGGAACAGTTGTTTCTACAGCTTCTCGAAGAGCGCCTGTTTGCCTGGATGGGCCGGCTGAAGGGCCGGTTCTCGGAATTGGACGACGCGAGCCCCCGCGTGATCGCAAGGCTCGTCCGCGAGGCGTTCGAAGCCGATCCTCCGCTGGACCGTTTGTTGCCCCTGCTCGAAAGCGTGCTGGAACACGGAATCGGCAAAGAACAGGCCGTCGAATTCAAGCGGCGTCTGGCGTCTGAAATGGCGGACCTTGCCGCGGCCCTCGAATCCGCGATGCCGGACATGGAAAAAGGCCAGGGCGTCGAAGCCTTGATCCTTACCCGCGCGCTGCATGGCGGTTTCCGGCAGATGGCCGACATCTCGCCCGTCCTGCAGCAAGTCTTCGACGAAGACCCCGGCCTCGCCCCCCTAAGAGTGGATTTTGCCCGTGATTTCGAAAACGCGCTCGCGAACGCCCTGCGCGGCCTGACCCGCAAGAAAGGCAGGAAAAAGTGAAAACAGTACTGATCACCGGCGCCTCGAGCGGCATTGGCAGGGCCGCGGCAAAAGCCTTTCAAGCCGCGGGTTGGAAGGTCGCCGCGACGATGCGCAAACCGGAGCAGGACAACGAACTCAGCAAGCTGCCCAACGTCACCGTGTTGCGTCTGGACGTAACAGATGAGGCTTCTATCGCGGCCGCGATAGAAGAGACCGAGCGCCTGCTCGGGCCGATCGACGCGGTCGTGAATAACGCCGGCTACGGGCTCGTCGGACCCTTCGAAGCCTCCACCAACGACCAGATTCAACGCCAGTTTCAGACCAACGTGTTCGGTTTGATGAATGTGGTTCGCGCGATTGTGCCGCGCATGCGGGAACGCCGCAGCGGCGTAATCATCAACGTCGCCTCCATGGGAGGCCGCATTACATTTCCTCTTTACAGCCTCTATCACGGCACGAAATGGGCGGTCGAAGGCTTCAGCGAATCGCTGCAGTACGAGGTGGAACCGTTCGGCATCCGCGTCAAGATCGTCGAGCCCGGTCCCATCAAAACCGATTTCTACGACCGTTCCGTGGACCTCATCCGCAAAGACGGCCTCACCGCGTACGACTCGTTTGTCGAACGCGCGATGCGGAACATGAACAAGTCCGGCGAGAACGGGGCGCCACCCGCAGCGACCGCCAAAGTGATTTTCGAAGCCGCCACCGACGGGTCAAAGCGCATCCGCTATCAGTCCAACACCATGGGACTCTTGTTGCTTCGCAGGCTGCTGCCCGATGGCCTCTTCATGAGCGTGATCAAAAACGCCGTCTTGAAGTAAGTTCGCTACCATAGCCTTTGTGAGCGGGGGCGAACTCAAGGAAAACTTCCTGGTGGCTTGGTCGACGCTGCGAGCGAGCGGCGCTCGCTCGGTCCTCACGATCCTCGGAATCGTCATCGGCGTAACGAGCGTAATTTCCGTCGCTGCGATCATCGATGGACTCAACAAGTTCATCTCAGACAGGGTCGAAACATTCGGTCCCAACACCTACTTCATGGCGCGCATCCCGCTCGGCGATCCGCGCGCATTTTTCAATCAGGCTGAAAAGATCCGCATCCGGCGCCATTTCGAGTGGGACTACGCGGAAAAGATGCGCGAGCACTCCCGGTATCTGAAAACCGTGACTGTGTTCGGCACTCGCGCGTCGTTCTTTGGCGACACAAACGACCTTCGCTACGGCAGCGAGCGCGTGGAACGCGTCATCGTTCGCGGCACGGAACCGGAATATACCGAGGCCATTCCGCTCTTCTCGGTCGAGCACGGGCGTTTCATTTCCAAATTCGACGTCGATCATGTCCGGCAAGTCGTGGTGCTTGGCGCCGCGATCGCGGAATCCCTCTTTGTCAGCATCGACCCGCTGGGCAAGATCGTACGCCTCAATGGTCTGCCGTACGAAGTCGTAGGCGTTTTCGCGCATGACGCGGGCCTGTTTGGCGGACCCGGCGTGGACAATTTCGCCATCATCCCGGCCTCCGACTTTCGCAAGAAGAACCCGCAGGCAAAGGAACTGATTCTCGCCTTCATCGGCGACAAAAGCGCACCGCCCGGCGCCGCGAGAGAAGAAGCGATCGAGGTGATGCGCCGCATTCGTCATGTCAAGTCAAACGCGGAAGACGACTTCGAAATCATCGCCTCGGACTTTCTTTCCACGCTCTGGAATCAATTGACGGGCGCGCTCGTGATCCTCACCGGCGTAATCTCCTCGGTCGGCCTGCTCGTCGGAGGCGTCGGCGTGATGAACATCATGTTGATCTCCGTCACCGAACGGACTGCGGAAATCGGCATCCGCAAGGCGATCGGCGCGAGAAAGTCCGACATCCGGGCGCAGTTCCTCATCGAGGCTTCCGTGTTGACGCTCATCGGCGGATCGATCGGCATCCTGCTCGGCGGCGGAATCGCCCTCGCCATCCGGACGCTCATGCCCAGCATCCCTGCGACGTTGTCTCCCCTCTGGGTCGGCCTCGGCGTCGCGATGTCGCTTGCCACCGGCATCTTCTTCGGATACTATCCGGCCAACCGGGCGGCGAACCTTGACCCCATCGAGTGTCTGCGTTACGAATGAGTGAGCCGATTTGTGGCGATTTTGCGCGTTTTTCATTGTAGAGTGTCTCTATGCGTACGACGATTGCTTTCTCAATCCTGGTCAGTCTCGCCCTCGCGGCGCAGCCGCAGCCGAACCGGGATCTGCGCGTCGTACCCGTAACGAGCCGCAAAATGGCGCTGGTCGTCGGGAATTCCGCCTATCCGAAATTCCCGTTGCGCAATCCCACCAACGACGCCCGTGCGATCGGCGGCATTCTCACAGACCTCGGTTTTCAAACCCAATCGGCGCTCGATGTGAACCTCCGCAATCTCGATCGCGCGGTGAACGAGTTCGTGTCCAAAGTCGGCCCCGGCGACGTCGCGATGTTCTATTACGCGGGCCATGGATTACAGCTCGAAGGCGAAAACTACATGGTTCCAGTGGACTTCGACGCCAAGGATGAAGCCGACGCCAAGTACGTTTCCTACTCCGTGTCCCGCGTGCAGGACCGGCTCGAAAAGGCCGGCGCGCGCGTCGTGCTGATTGTCCTCGACGCCTGCCGCAACAATCCGTTTCAAGCGACCCGTTCCGCGGGCGGAGGTCTCGCCGCGATGGGCAGCGGTAAGGGCACTCTCATCGCATTCGCCACGGCGCCTGGCAAGACCGCCGATGACAATCCTCGAGGCGGTAATGGACTGTTCACATCCCACCTCGTCGGCGCGTTGAAAGAACCCGGTCTCAGCGTCGATCAGGTGTTCAACCGCGTTCGCGAACGCGTCTATGAGGAATCGGGCGGCAAGCAGGTGCCGTGGACGGTTTCGAGCGTGATCGGCGACCTCTATTTGCGGCCCGGGGCCGCCGCGGCCTCTGCCGCCACCCAACAGCAGCAGATCCCCGCCGCGACGCTGGCGCAACAGCAACAGGTCCCACGCAATCCGCTCGCCCGGTCGAATCCTCCGGAACCTGCGCCTTCCTCTCCCGCAGTCGATTTCAGCGCGGTGATCGCCGGCGGAAACGCGGCGCTCGAACGCGGAGACTTCGACAACTCCATCAATAGCGCCATGACAGTGCTGCGCAGCGATCCGCTAAATAAAGACGCGTTGCTATTGCTCGCCAGCGGCTATTACCGGACACAGCGTTGGGATGTCTTCGCCACGACAGCACGCCAAGCCGTACAAGCGGGATCGACTTTGACGATCCTGATGGGACACCACCATACACTGACCGGAATTCATGCCTCGGCGATCGTCGTCAGCAAGGATAAGATCGGCTTCCGGTCCCTCGGAGGCAACTGCAACCAGAACCCGTTTGAAGTTCCGCTGAAGAGCATGGTGTCGGCGCAGGGCATTACCAGCCCCCAGGGCGAGTTGTTCCTGAATCTGAGGATTCTGGACGACCGGAACAAACAGAAGATATTCAACTTCGCCGATCCCGAATCAAAGGTGACGCAGAACGCGAGCAGCGGCCTGCCGATGGTGGTTGCCACACCGAGATCCGCGCAGATGCTGCAGGCGCTCGCCGCAGTGTTGAACGGCCTCGCACTCGCGCGGTAGGGTTATTACTTTCCAGCCTCGCTCGTGGAACGCCAGTATCCCGGGCGATGGCGGACCACGCAATCCGGGCAACCTCGCACGCGCACCTGTATCGGCCGGTAATCCGGCGCCGAACCCTCTTCCGCATCCATCGCGCGGAACGACAGCAGATACTGCGTGTGCAAGTCCTCGCCGACCTTTTGCACCACGTCCTCCAGGCCCTTCAACTTCACGAAGGACGACTGCATGCCGCCCGTGTAAGTCGCGAGCGCCTCGTGTCCATTCTTGCTGCCCGCGCGGCCGATTTCGGTGAAGATCGCGAGCAGGTTCGTGCCGCCGCCGGGCTGATAAACCGTCTTTCCCGAACCCTCGAACCGCTCTGCCCCCTTCGAGGTGAATGCCGTCCAATACGCCGAGTAGCTGACCGGGTAGATCACGACGTTGGCCTCCTGCGCCTTGCTGATAACCTCTTCGAGTTTGGCCTTGCTGGACCGGTCCCTGGATTCGCCGATGAGGATGACCACCTTGCGGCGGCTGTTGTGTCGAGCCTCGAGCATCCGCACGGCTTCGAGGATCGCGTCATGCATCGGCGCGCCCGCGCCATCCGGTTCCACCTTACGAAACGCGGCGCCGATTTCCGCCGGATCGGCCGTGAAGTCCTGTCTTAGCGTAATGTGGTCGCTGTACGTCAGCACGGCGGCGAAGCCCTTATCACCCACCACCAAGGGTTGAATGAGGCTGCCGACCTTCTGGATTTTGGCCAGCGCGGGGCCCGAAATGGAGCTCGACTGGAGTGTCACTTTCTGAATTAGTTGGCATAAAATCTTCTGCGGTATTTGGCATACTCTTCGGGTATGGACGCACTGACGGGATTGTCGGATGAAGACCGGAAGCGGGCGCTGGAGCGGTTCCGGTTGCTGAAGCCGCACTTGGAGCTAAACCAGCCGTTGAGAGCCGTGGCTCTAGCTGCCGGGGTACCATATCGAACGGCACACCGTTGGCTCTCACAATTTCGGATGTTTGGCCTGGCGGCGCTGGGGAGAAAATCGCGTGATGATCGCGGCGCTCGCCGTGCCGTGTCCCTGAAGGTCAAAGAAGCAATCGAAGGTCTGGCCCTACAGAAGCCACCACTTCCGATCGCTGCACTGTACCGACAGGTGCAGCGGTTGGCTCAGGACCTTGGCGAGCCCGCACCAAGCTATTCGGTGGTCTACGATATCGTTCGCAGTTTGCCCGCCGATCTTGTCACACTCGCCCATGACGGGACGAAGGCGTACAGCAACACATTCGAATTGGTTCATCGCCGAGAGGCTTCCGGACCGAACGCCATCTGGCAAGCTGACCACACGCCCCTCGACATTCTCCTAGTCCGTCCAGACGCCCAACCAGCGAAGCCTTGGCTAACGACGGTCATCGACGACTACAGCAGGGCAGTGGCTGGATATTTTCTGTCGTTTGAAGACCCTTCCGCGCTGCACACATCTCTGGCGTTGCGTCAAGCGATTTGGCGCAAAGAGGACTCCCGCTGGATCGTGTGCGGTATCCCCGATGTTCTCTACACCGACAATGGGAGCGATTTCACGTCCCAACATTTGGAACAGGTGGGCGCGGACTTGAAAATCCGCCTGGTCTTCTCAATCCCCGGCAAACCCAGGGGCCGTGGCCGGATTGAGCGCTTTTTCTCGACCGTCAACGAAATGTTCTTGTGCGAGTTGGACGGCTACGCTCTGGCTGGCGGCGCGGGGATGCGCGGAAAGCCAACCCTTACGTTAGCCGAATTCGATGCCCTGTTCCGTGCCTTTCTGCTGGACGTGTACCACCGCCGCGAAAATGCGGAGACAAAGATGCCGCCTGTCGAACGCTGGGAGGGCAAAGGGTTCCTTCCACGGATGCCGGACTCGTTGGAGCAGTTGGACCTGCTGCTGATTCAGGTGGCCAAAGCGCGCCAGGTGCGCGTCGATGGAATCCACTTCCAAAGCCTCCGATACATCTCGACGACGCTGGCCGCCTACGTTGGGGAAACGGTGACTCTGCGGTTCGACCCACGAGACATGGCTGAAATCCGCGTTTTCCACAAAGACAAGTTCTTATGCAGCGCCATCTGTCCGGAACTCGCAGGTGCCGTTGTTCCTCTCCGCGAGATTCTCCGTGCCCGCAATCGGCGACGCCGAGAGTTGCGTGGCGTTCTTCGCGACCGGCAGGCCGCTGTGGATACGCTGCTCGACATGAAGCGCGGAGAATCCACGGAGAAAACAACAGATGAGCCGCCCAAGTCAGGAAGTCAATCCACGCCCAAGCAATCCACACCGCCACTCAAGCGGTACCGGAACGAGTAGCAACTCAAATCAGGCTATCGTCGAAACACTCGAACACCGACGGTTTACGGAATTCTGTGAGGCATGCCGGCGATACCGATATATCGGCCTTTGCTACGGCCCGCCAGGAATTGGCAAGACGCTCTCGGCCCGAAATTACAGCCGTTGGGACAAGGTTAAGCAATCAGACCGTTGGGGTTCAGGACCGACCGAAAGTCCACTCCTCGACACGGTTTTCTACACACCAGATGTTATCAATGCACCTGGTGGCATCGCCTCCGGCATCCGGTTCCTTCGTGACACACTCCAGGATCTGGCCAGACGCCCACTAAGGATAGAAAGACAAGAGGAGCTAGAATCGATTCGTCAGCGAGACGAACATCATCACCGAGCCATTCTGGACAATCACGACGGGGTGATCGAGCCTTTTCCTGAACTTCATCCGACAGCTGAGGAGGTAGCCAAAGAGTACAACATAAGAAACGTGCGGCTTGCCGATCCAACGACGCTGATCATCATTGATGAGGCGGACCGTCTCCGGATGGCGAGCCTCGAACAGGTGCGCGCCATATTCGATGCCGCGGACATTGGCGTGATCCTGATCGGAATGCCGGGCATTGAAAAGCGCCTGGCACGTTACCCGCAGTTCTATTCCCGGATCGGATTCGTCCATGAGTTTCGGTCCTTGGATGCCGCTGCGATTCGAGGGCTGTTCGACCGGAGATGGACGCCTCCCGGCGTCCATCTTCCCCAGTTCCCGTTGGACCCGGAGACCGTCGCGGCGATAATCCGAATTACGGGTGGCAACTTCCGCCTGCTGAACCGGCTCCTCACTCAGATTGAACGAATTCTCGAAATCAACGCCCTACAACAGGTGACCAAAACTGTTGTGGAGTCTGCGCGGGAAAGTCTGGTGATCGGCGTATCTTGAGGTTCGATCGATGTGTGCAGCGCCGTCAACTCTGCGAGACTGTGATAGCATTCCAGCGAGCGCGCCAGGAGCAGTTTCATCGAGTTCAGACAAGAGTCGGCTCCTTGCTTCATAACGATTCGCACCGGCGATCTCGAAGAGATTATGAACAAGGCAAGCTGCCTTTACACGCACCTCATCCCGAACGGAACGTACTTCCAATTTCAAAAGTGCGAGGGCTCCTCTCTGATGAGATGAAAGTACTAGAACTTGTGGAGAGGAATGATCTTATTCACTTGGGCGACTCTAAGGCAATTCGATGTATACTGATTAACCGGCTCAACAATTGAAACAACTACACCCGATTTCGTCGAGGCCTTACGCCTTCAGGAGTGAACCCTATGAATCAGACCGTTCGTACATTGCTAATCGCATGCATGCTTTCCGTCGCTTGCAGCAAAGCGGCATTTGCCGGAGCTCTGAAGGTTACATCTTTCCCAAATGGTGCCGAAGTGCTGCTCGATGGTATATCCACGGGCAAATTCACACCGATGAGCACCACTGTTACCAATGGTGATCATCAGGTGACAGTTCGGATAGCGGGTGGGGGTTGGCGTGACGACACGCGGACTGTATCTATTATTGATGGCAACAATGATTTGAGTGTGACCCTCCTTCCGACCCTCACGCAAGGCCCCGCTGGACCGCAAGGCCCCGCTGGACCGCAAGGGCCGGCAGGACCACAAGGGCCGGTGGGACCAGCGGGACCTACAGGACCACCGGGCGTTCAAGGTCCAGCCGGTCAAACCACTGCGAATCTGACGGCGATCGCGCTGCGTCGCTGGTACACTGCGACCGTCAGCTATCCGGCCGGCGCCGGCCCCTGGGGCCTGGCGTTCGACGGCACCAATATTTGGGTGACGAACAACCCCAACGGGAACTCCGTGACCAAGATCCTGGCCTCCACTGGAGCCATTGTAGGCACTATCGGTGTGGGATCCAGTCCCGCTGGAATAGCCTTCGACGGCGCGAATATTTGGGTAGCGAATTCTGGTGATAGCAGCCTGACAAAGTTGCAGGCCTCAACTGGCACCGCAATAGCCACCTACTATCCAGCGGGGTTAAACCACCCCTATGACATTGCCTTCGACGGGGCCAACATATGGCTGGCGAATTACCTCGGTAACAACGTGATCAAGGTGCAGGCATCGACGGGAGCCGAGGTGGGTGCATACCCCGTGGGTTCCAACCCCGTTGGGATCACCTTTGACGGCACCAATATCTGGGTGACGAATTCGGGCAGCGGAACCGTCACCAAGCTGCTCGCCTCCACTGGAGCCGTAGTAGGCACATACGCCGTGGGAGGCAACCCGGCTGACGTGGCGTTCGACGGCACCAATATTTGGGTGACGAACACAGCTGGCGGCGCCGTCACCAAGCTGCTCGCCTCCACTGGAGCCGTAGTAGGCACATACGCCATGGGAACCAACCCCTCTGGCGTGGCTGGCGTGGCCTTTGACGGTATCAATATCTGGGTGTCGAACGGCGCCAGCAACACCGTCACCAAGCTGCTCGCCTCCACTGGAGCTATCGTGGGCACTTACCCCGTGGGGAGCTTGCCGTGGCATTTGGCCTTCGACGGCGCCAATATCTGGGTGGTAAATTTGGCCAGCTGCTGCGCTGCGATACCCAGCACCGTGACGAAGATCTTCCCCGCGGCCCAATGATTGGTTGACGTGCGTTGAGCCGGCGCAGTCGCCCCTCTTTCCGCCGATGGGAGAAGTGCACTGGTGGGAGGACCACGTGATAACCGCAACGCTCGCGACGAATGGTGCCGGTGCAACCTGGGTGTTCACTTTGGAATCGGCGGACCTAACTGAAATGGGTAAGCCACTGGTTCGACCAGTGTGACTCGAACAGGTTTGACCGTTCCGGGAGTAGGATCCCGCTCACTTTTTTCACCGTAATCAGCAGTAGAACATTTTCGCCTGTAACAGGCAGCCCGATAAGGCTCAGGTCGGAGGTGTGCATAAACATTCGTTTCTGCAACGAATCGGCTAATCCCGTGTTTCTGTGGATATCTGCATTGCAGAAACCTATTGCTTAATGTAAAGTAATGGCAATAGATTACTGCAATGCTTATAGGCTACGCCCGAGTCTCAACCAATGACCAGGAGACCGCCACACAGGTGGCGGCTTTGAAGGCGGCCGGATGTGAGCGGATTTATCGTGAGAAGGCCTCCGGAGGACGGTGGGATCGGCCTGAACTCCACAGGCTCCTCGATCAACTCCGTAAACGAGACGTGCTTGTGGTGTGGAAGCTCGACCGGCTGTCCCGCTCGCTGCGTGATGTGCTCACGATCATGGAACGGCTGGGTGAAGTCGAAGCTGGTTTTCGGAGCCTGACCGAGGCGATCGACACGACAACGCCGGCAGGACGGATGATGATGCAGATGGTCGGGGCGTTTGCCGAATTCGAAAGGTCCATGCTGCGCGAACGAACAAAGGCAGGTTTGGATTCCGCCCGGCGCGAGGGCCGCATCGGCGGGCGCCGCCCCAAGCTGACCCCCCAACAGCAGGCCGAGATCACTCGGATGGTGTCCAGGGGTGAGAAAACGGCTGCGGACGCCGCAAGGCTCTTCAAGATCCATCCCGCTACAGTGTCACGCCTGCTATCACAGGCACGCCTAGCGGCTGCCAAAGAAGCAAAGGCTCGGACGAGGTCGAAGGCCACCTATGCCAAATAGCGTGCAAACTTGTGTGCCAAATAATTCTGAAAGTGACAACTGGAGCGCGACGACAAGGGAGATCGGCGCAAAAGTGGACTCGAGTTCAAATTTGCGCTGCGCACCTTTTTCGTATAGTTCGAAGTCGGCGGCGGTGAGACCATCCACCGATTTTCCTGCCCGGTCCTTGACGCTCACGGGCGTTAACACCAGTCGCGTGGTAGCGCTGAACTGGGCCTGCGCAAAGGCAGTGTGAAGCACAAGCAACAAAATCAGAAAACGATTCATTGGTCCCCGGCGGTAGTAGCGGGCGAAGGCGGTCTGTAAATGCCGCGCACGGAGTTGTGTATCGACTCCGGCACATACAGCATCCACCGTTCGCTGCCTTCGAAGAGCAATTCACGCACCACTGTCGAGGACACCTCGTCGTAACCGGCGCCCATCTCGAGTTGCCGCATTCCATATTGCAGGTGCGCCGGAGGGTGATACTCTCCCTGCCTTGCCGCAACCAGCAGGCGGTATTCCTGCAACTGGCGTTCGATTTCGCCGGGATGGCCGTAGTCCCACGAAACGATCCGCTCGGCCGCATCGCGGCCACAGACGAAATGCACCTCCACCTGGCGGTCAGGCGCCACGTCGCGGCGGAACTCCCGGGCGATGTCGATCAACAATCCGCGGTCGGCGAGCAGCACCGGATAGCCCAGGCGTTCCAGCATCGCGATACGATCTTCGAGCCCGGCGCCGAAGAACTGCTTATGGGGATAGACTCGCGGAACGACGCAGGCGACCGCATCGAGTAACCCGGCGGCTGCATCGAGTAGCGCAAGGTGTGCAACGGTGGGGGGATTGAAGGCGCCGGCTAAGAGTCCCACCTTACGCGAGCCCGCTTGAATCTTCCCCGAAACTAGGTCCATCCACCCATATGGTAACGGCCGGCAATCACAGGACAAGGGTCCTAAGGTTTACTGCTAAGGGATCTGGGCCAAATGCCTGAGAGGAGTTTTCCTCAGCGTTCTGTAGAGTAAAGGCATGTTGCACTGGATCTGCCCCGAGTGCGGGAGCGAGTGTGAGCCCTCGGATCGGGACTGCCCCTCGTGTTACCCTCCGGACGTCAATTCGGCGGCCAGATGGAAGACTGCGGCGATTGCGGCGCCGCCTCCGTTACCGGCGATCTCAGCAGCCCCGGCCCTTCAGCAGCAGCAACAGCAACAACCCACAACAACAGCGCCTCCGCCTCCTCCAACCGTCATCCCGGCCTTTCTGATGCCCGCCACCAGCGGCATAGGCGACGATCCGGCCTTGCGAACCCTCAAATTGCCGGTGCCGGTCATGCGGACTCCTCCGCTTCCGCCTCCGCAGGCAGCGGACCCCGTTCCGGCAGGGCTCACGCAGCTCTCCCAAAACATGGGCGGTTTCCGGACCGGCGCGCAAGCGGCGGCTCCTTCCAGGATTATCCTCGGCAGCCAGCACATCGCGCCATCGTTCGAACAGCAGGCGAATATCCCGATCCCGCTCCATGAGGCCTCCGAGAAACGCGTCTTCCTCGATCAAAGCCAGCAACTGCGGCCGATCACGCCGCCCGCCCCGCGCGAATTCGCGGTGTCCGGTTCCAGCGCCCTGGCGCCCGATGCGAATTGGCTCCCGGAATCCACGCCAGTAAGGCCCAATGGTCCGATTGCCGTGCTCGGTCCGGCCATTGACCCGGCCCTCGAGCGCGCTTTTGAAGCTCAGGCAGGTGAACAACGGCAGTGGAAGGCCGCGCAGGCGGCAGGTCTCGCATGCTTGGCGGACGATTCCAAGTCCCTCCGAAGCCTGCCGGGAATCGCAGCGCCTGGGCCCTCCCGCACCAACTTTGTCCTGCTCCGTGAACCATCGTGGAGTTCCGCGCCTGCTGCCGCCGGGCTTCCGGCTTTGGATAGCGAGCCTCTGCTCGACCCTGCGGTCGCGACGCGCGTGGCCCATTACGAAGCAGAACAGCAGCAGAAGAAGCAGCAGCAATTGGCCGCGGCCGCCGCTCCGGCGCCCGTCACCCGCCTTTTGCCGCTGCCATTCGATAGCGGCAAGTCGCGTGACGATGCTTCGACGCCAAAACAGCGCCCCCTCGAAGTCGAATACGACCAGCCCGCCGGCGCCATCTTCATCGTCGCCTCGCCCGTTCGCCTGGAACTGAACGTCGAACCGGATCCCGAGGTGTTAACGGAGGCAAAACGGCAGGAGCAACGTCTCGCCGAACAGCAATCGATCCTGAATCTGGAACGCGCCGTAGCCGGCCTCGCCAAGGCAGTGCCGTATTGCAGCTATTCAGGGAGGCCCTCTCTTGAAGGAACTCCCACTGCTCGACCGGCGCTTGCCACACGCGGTCCGCTTCCCGGGCCCACTCCGGAGTTACCTGCCGGTGTTCCAATTCGCGTCGAATTCGTAGTCGAACGGGACCACGCTGTAGTCCTCGAAGTTCGCCGGCAGCACGAGCTACTGGCGGAAGATAAGCTGCGGCGAACCATCGATCGCGCCGCCGCCAACCAGGCCCCGCTGATTGCCGACACGGATGCGATTCCGAAACCGCAAAGCCCGGGCGCGGCACAGGCGATCCGCGCGCGCGGGTACTGGCCATGGCGGGAAACCGCACCGATTCACGCATCGGCGCCGGACTTCGCGATCGAGCAGGATCCTTTGGTGCTCGAGGCTCTTCGCCCCAAGCCGGCGCCAGTCCTCGCCTTGACTATTGTCCACGGACACCCGCACCCGGCATCCGCACCCGCTGCGCAGGTGGAAGAGGACGACGACCCCCGGAACCGGTTCTCGAAAACCATCGAGTTCCTCAACCCGATTATCGAGGCTCCGGTACCGCCCATGGCCAAGCAGTTGCCGCTCCCGTGGATCGGCATCCGCCCCCGCCAGGTGCAGCCCAAGGCAAAGCAGTCCGCCACCCAACCTCTGTTCGAGCTTCGCGAACCGTGCATTCCGCAGCGTCACGGCAAAGATGCCCGAATCATTCCCTCGCCGATCTATGGTGGGAAACATCGCCGCGTCAGGTCCTCTTCGATTGCCGCCGATGGCGGCGGCGCCAGGAGTTCCAGTTGGCTGGTCACCGCCACGATCGCGCTGTTGATCCCCATTGGCGCTTTGGCCATCGTCAACTATTGGGTTCTGCCGGGCCATCGCGCCTCGGCGGCAAGTCCCGCGCCAGTCGCCGCAAATGCTCCTGAAACCGCGAGCCCCGCAGCAGCCGATCCAACTCCACCTCCGGCAGCCACACCAACCGCCGCGGCTCCAGGAGCAGCAGGGCTACCGCAGAACTGGAAGAAACTGATCGAGCTCACCGGCATTCGTTTGCAGGATGGCCGCGTGACCTTCCTGATCGTGAATCACTCCAAGACGGAGTTTCCGGCAGCCACCTTCAACGTCAATCTGCGTGGCGCGGGCGCCCGCCTTACAGATCCGATTTTGGGGATGTTTCAGGTCAGGCTCAACAAAATGGCTCCGCGCGAAGCGCGAGAGATATCGAGCCCGGTCAACCTCACGCCGCAGGGCCGGATGGAAGTGGATTGGACGGACATCAGGGCTGACCTGACACCGGTCGTTATCACTCCGCCCGCGGCGAGCGGCGGCGTTGCGAAGCCTCCTACCCCTGGGATTTCAAAGCCCTGATGATTAGTTCCTGATGACTAGTTCTTGCGGAAACCCAGAAAATAAGTCGAACCTTGCCGGTTGACTTCTAGCAGGACCGCGCCCGAATCGGCCGTGGCCGCCATCTGCCGCTCCAACTCAGTGGCGTCAGCAACCGGTTTGCGATTCGCCGCCACGATCACGTCGCCAGGCCGCAAGCCGGCCGCCGCGCTCGCTCCTGCGGGATCCACGGCCACGATCAACGCGCCGCCCGCGCCACGAACATTCGAGAACGCCGCACCCGGCAGCGCTTCCTCGAGGCCGCCCGCGTTGCCTGCAGCAGCAGCAGCGGCCATCGCAGCCACATCATGCCGCTTGTCGAGCACGATCCAGAAGTTTTTCTCCGTACCTTCGCGCGACACTGCCATCTGCACCGCCACACCTGGCTTGGATTCGGCAATGAACAGCCGCAGCCGGTTGAACTCGCGAATCGGGCGGCCATTCATGCCCGTCACAACGTCGCCTTTCAACAACCCTGCTTTCGCGGCAGGACTATCCTGCATCACATCGCTGATGATCGCGCCGCCCGTGGATTCTTCACCGAGCGCCTCCGCCAGATCCGCAGTCATCGGTTGCATGGCGATGCCGAGATAGCCGCGGTTCACATGCCCGTTCGCCATCAGTTCCGCAATCGCCAGTTTGGCGACGTTCGACGGCAGCGAGAATCCGATGCCGTTGCTGCCGCCTGAAGTGGACAGAATCGCTGTGTTGATGCCAACCAGTTCGCCATTCGCGTTGAGCAGTGGACCTCCGGAATTGCCGGGATTCACGGCGGCGTCTGTCTGAATGTAATCCTCATCGCCCGCGATGCCGAGCTTCGAGATCCCCATGGCGCTGACGATGCCCTGTGTCACGGTTGTGCCGACCCCGAACGGGTTTCCAATGGCAAGCACCAGGTCGCCGATGCGCAACTTGGCGCTGTCGCCGAACTCCAGGGGCTGCAACCCGGTCGCGTCCACTTTCAGAATCGCGACATCGATCGGCGCGTCGGATGCGATTACTTTTGCTTCCATCTCACGCCCATCGCTGAATTGGACGCGGGTGCGAACCGAGTTTTCAATGACGTGATGATTCGTCACAATGTAGCCGTCGGGCGACACCACAAAGCCCGATCCTTCGCCGCTGATGCGTTTGCCGATTTTCGGAATTGCCAAAGGCGCCGGCGGCGGAGCGGCGGATATTTTGGCGCCTTCAAAACCGATGGAGGTATGTTCCCCCGCGGATCCGGGCGTGACCTTGGAAGTCATCACCCGGACCACGCCAGGTAGCGCCTTTTCTACAACATCCGCGAATCCAACCTGTGGTTTGGAGCCCTCGGCCGCCGGCGAGCCGCCAAATAAATACCCGCCGCCGCCGCTGCTGCCAATCACCAGGAAAAGAATCGCTAAAGGACGCATTGTTGAATTACCTCTTCTGTAGTCAAGGATGTTTGGCCTTCCTGAAAGGTTGGTTAAGAAATGTCAACTCGCCGTTAATCTCTCTTTGCAGAAATCAGACCATTGCCTTCTCCCCGCCGCGCAAGGCTGGATCGTCTTCATTCCGCGCGCGGAAGTACGCCCGGATTTGATCGCGCAACTGCGGCTTGTTGCCAGTGAGACGCAGCACCCCTTGCCAGTCGGTGCAGACATCGGCGCCCGGGTCGTATTCGTTGTCTAGCAGCACGCGCCAGCGGTCTCCATAGAACCGGTTCACTTTCGAGCCATGAAAGTGATGGATTGCGTGGTTGTTGACATATCCGATGTTGCCGGTCAGACGCATCGCGCGTTCCTGCCAGCGTGTGATCGACGAAACATAGCGTTGATTGCAGTGCATCGCTTCGGCCGCGTGGTTGATCATGCCGGCGAGTCCAAAAGCCATGTGCCAGTCGCCGGAACCGAGAATGCTGGTGTCGAGCAGCGAGCCCACGGTGTCGAAAGCCTCGCGCGTGAACGCCCACGCGCCGCCCGTGGCGCCCGGCGATTGCGGCCACTGCCGCTTCGGCGCGAGATTTGCCGAGGCCGTCGTGACGCCTGAAGTGTGGGACGCCTGCATCACGGTCTCGAAGTCCACCTTGCGCCACGCGCTCATCGCCTCGCGATTGTGGACGTAGTTGTAGGCGAAGCCCGCCATCATGCGAAACGGCCGGTGAACGGCGTCGAGATCGGCATAGCTCGAATACAACTGCACGAAGGAGTGATGCTGCAACTGATGGATCGCCTCGAGCGCCCAATCCCGCCGTGTCATCACGAAATCGCCATCAATGATCGCCCCGTACTTCCAGCCCGCGGGAAACCGGCGGATCACGCAGTTCAGGACGTTTTCTTTGTGCCACAACTCATCTTGCGTCCGAAGCTGCACATCGAGCGGATGAGCGGGACTCGTGACTTCAAAGGGCCGGTCGCCATAGGCAAGTTCGCCCATGTAAAGCTTCACATTGGGCGAATCCGCCATGTGGCGGCGGAAATCATTGAGCAGGATGCGACGCGCATACCAGCGCAGCGGATTCGAATACATCGTAGCGACGTACAACGTTTCATCGTGAGACCATTCCTGCCACGGCGCGTGTATGTCCGGATGCTGCAGGCTGTGGTTGACCATGATGTGACACTCCTATGTCTGTCTCCCGGGTTGATCGTGGGCGCCAGAAAAAGCAAAAGCCCGGCTGCGCGTGCGCCGGGCTCCGTTGCGTTTCTCCGGAAAAAAACTCTTTTCCTGCTTTCATGATAGCGGGCGTACGCCAAGGGTCTTCCACAGCGAATCCGCCTAAAGCTCACAAATCATAGCTGGATAATTTTTTCCGCCGGGGCGTGAACGCCTTTCCACTGGACGCCGCGTTTTCGTGCCGATATGCTGAATTCAGCCCATGTCGTACCTTTTGATTTTTGCTGCCGCGCTCGCAGCCTTCCAGCAGCCTTATACCCCTAAGCAGAGCGACCGCCCAGTGCCGGTCATCGGCGAGGAACCCGGCTTTCAATCGATGTTCGACGGCAAAACCCTCACCGGGTGGGAGGGCGATCCCAAATACTGGCGCGTGGCCGACGGCGCAATGGTAGGCGAAATTACGCCGGAAACCGTCATCAAGAGCAATACGTTCATCATCTGGCGGGGCGGCAAGCCAAAGGATTTCGAACTGAAGGTGGACTTCCGCATCACCGCCGCCGGCAACAGCGGCATCAACTACCGCAGCGTGGTCGTGCCTGACAAAGTGACACCTGAAAACAAATTCGCCATGCGCGGCTACCAGTGCGACATCGACGGACAGAACCGCTATACCGGCAACAATTACGAAGAGAAAGGCCGGCTATTTTTGGGCGTGCGAGGCCAGATGACCCGCGTGACCGGAACCGCAGTCCCCGGCGTGATCTCTACCATCGGCCCTGAAAATCTCGCCTCCACCATCAGCTCCGATTGGAACTCTGTTCACCTGATCGTGCGTGGCAACACGCTCATCCACACCATCAACGGCCGGGTCATGACCATCGTTATCGATGAAGATGCGAAAGGCCGGGCGATGGAAGGCCTGATCGGCGTGCAGGTCCATGTCGGACCTCCGATGAAGGTCGAATACCGCAATTGGCGCATCAAGCAGCTCAACTGATCGGGTGTCACGAGCCGATCGCGGCCCTCAATCCGCCTTAGTGAATGTATGCGAGTTGCTGCCTTCACAATTTTGTTGACCTTCGCCGCTGGGACCTTGCTCTCCGCCCAAACCATCAACACCGACAAACGCCTTGTTTTTTCGACCTATCACGGAGGGAATCGCGCTGACGACGCCGCGGCCGTAGCCGTCGATCCCGTGAACGGCTTCATCTACGTGACCGGAGAATCCGAATCGAATGACCTGAACGCCACTCCCGTGGGAGGGAAACCCCTCACGTCAGCGGTCTTTAAGGGCTATCTCACCAAATACGCACCGGATGGCAAAACCATCCTCTGGCGCCTCATGATCGGCGGCAGTTCCAACACGGTAACCAAGGCGATCGCTCTCGATCCCAATGGCAACATTTTCGTCGCCGGAACCACCGGAGCCCGCGACCTTCCTCTGAAAAACCCCGTCCAGGACAAACAACCCGGCCTCAACATCGCTTTCCTCATGAAATTCTCGCCTGAAGGTGGTCTCCTCTTCTCCACCTACTTCGGAGGCGACCGCAATGAGGAAGGGCGCTGTCTCGCCGTGGACTCGCAAGGCAACGTCTACCTCGCCGGCCGCGCGACATCCACCAACATGCCGGTCAAGAACGCCTTGCAGCCCAAGTTCGGCGGCAGCGAAGATGGCTTCATCGCCAAGTACTCCGCGAATCTCGAGCTTGCCTACGCGACCTATTTTGGAGGCGGTGCGTCGGACCAGATCCATGCCATCGCCGTGGGTCCGGACGACTCCCTCTACGTCGCCGGCGAAACCATGTCACCGGGACTCGCCACTCCCGGCAATGCTTACAACCGCCAGATGCAGAGCTGGTCGAGCTTCGTGGCTCGCATCGCTCCAGAGGGCGATGCCGTTACCTACTTCAACTACGTCGGCTGGCGCGGCGGCTATACCGTCGCGAAAGCCCTCGCCGTGGACTCTGCCGGACGCGCCTGGATCGGCGGCCACACGACCTCCAAGCTGCTGCCCACCACAGAAAACGCCCTGCAGAAGGCTTATGCGGGCGGCATGCGCGATGGCTTCCTTTTGCGCCTCGGCGCCGATGGCACAAGCGCGGATTACCTAAGCTATCTGGGAGGCGGCGCTTCCGGCCCGACCGATCCCGACGAGTCCGTGAACGCACTGCGCGTCGATGCGCGTGGCCACCTGCACGTGGCAGGGCAAACCAACTCGGCGGACTTCCCCGGCAATTCGCGCGCGTTTCAGAGCGCCAGCGGCGGCGCCTTCGACGGCTTCCTGTTGCGTATGGATCCCGATGCGCCCAGCCAGGTGTTCTATTCCACCTTTTGGGGCGGCCTCAAGAACGATGTGGTCACTGCAGTGGCGCTTGGTCCAGGGGAAACGGTCACGTTCGTAGGCAATTCCACCTCGCCCGACTTGCCCGTCAGCGCAACCGCCGTGCAATCCCGCGCCGGTAGCGCCGACGACGCGTTCGTAACCCAGGTCTGTGATCCGTGGCTCACCGCCTCGCAACCGTCCATCGAGTTCGTTTACACCCTCGGCGCCGGCGCCGAACGCCCCGGAGCTGTCGAAATCGACGTCACTGCCGGCTGCCCGCTCCTGAAGTTCGAAATCAATGGCGGAAGTCCTGAAATCTCAGGAGGCGACGGCTGGCTCGCTGCGACGGGAGACGGCGGAACGGTTCCGCTGAAACTTCGTCTCGAAATCACCGCGGACCCCGAATCGATGGAACCCGGCGAATACAAGGCCGCCATCCGGATCACTGTGCCCAACGCGTATTACCCGACCCTCTCGATTCCCGTGACGCTGAAAATCGTTGGAGGGGAATGAGGAGGGTGCATCGGGACCAACCCGGGCCTGGTTCAAGCCGTAGTTTTGCGCCTGGATCGGGATTAGGATTAAAAAACGAGGTGGAATGAACGCTGTAGACTTCGACCGCCTGTTCGTCGTCACCGGTGGTCCGGGATCGGGCAAGAGCACGCTGCTCGACGCGTTGGCGAAACATGGCATTCGCACCATGCCGGAGGCCGGCAGGGCGATTATCCAGGATCAGATGAGCATTGGCGGCGGAGCTCTACCCTGGGCGGACCGGCGCGCTTTCGCCGAGCTGATGTTGAGCTGGGAAATCCGATCCTATCGCGACGCCCTGAACGCCGGCGGTCCAGTCATTTTCGATCGAGGCGTGCCAGACATCGCGGGATACCTGCGCTTGAACGGCCTGCCCGTTCCTACCCACGTAGATAGGGCTGCGCAGATGTTCCGCTATCATCGCCGGGTGCTGATCGCGCCGCCCTGGCCCGAAATCTTCACACCGGATAGAGAACGGAAGCAGTCCTTCGAGGAGGCGCAAGCCACTTACAAAGCCTTGCGGGCAACCTACACAGCCTTGGGCTACGAACTGATTTCGCTTCCTCTCGTATCCGTCGAGGAGCGCGTCGGGTTCGTATTGGCGACGATCGGCATTACGGAGGAGGCGCCGCCGCCAGCCTCGCCCGAATCGACTTCAGGAAGTTCCGCGCCCCCAGATCCTCGGGATGCTTCTTGATGGCAGCTTCAGCGCCCTCGATCGCCTCGCGCGCGCTGGCCTTCGACGCATCGAGCCGTCCCGCCCGCCCTTGAGCGATGGATAGCCAGGTGAGGCAACCGCCCAAGTCCCGGTCGTTGGAGCCGGAAATGACCTCCTTCTCCGCTATCCGTCGAAACTCGCCGCACGCAACCGATAAATCCCGTACCGCCTCGCCCACCTTTCCCTGATCCAGCCGAACGATGCCGATGTTCAATTTAGCCCGCGCAACCTGCGACGTGAGATGGGAGTCGCCGGGTTGCGAAGCCAACAATCTGCTGGACATTGCAATGGACTCCTCGAAGGCCTCGATCGCAAGCGCAGATTGGCCTGCCTTTCGCAATGTCGTTGCATAGGTCTGCAAATCGCCCGAGAGCGTGAATCGATATCCGGCTTGGCCGGGATCCGCAGCCAGGATCATTCGGCGCGCGGAGATGATCTCTTTGCGCAAACGAAGACAACCCTCCAGGTCATTCTTACGTAAGCGGACCTCAGACAGATACATGAGAGCAGTCGCGAGCGAACTGGTGAGCACCACATAATGCGGATCTGACGAGCTCAGGTTGTGATAAATATCGGCGGCGCGTTGGTAATGACCACCCGCTTCATCGAGCCGGTTCTCTTCCAGGAACATCGTGCCAAGCGCACAATGCGCTCTGGCGAGATCGATCAAATTCAAGTAGTGTGTGCGATCGCGGGCATAGAGCTCTTCCGCCAGCGCAACAGCCCGCGTGAATGTCTCGGTTGCCCCAGCCGCGTCGCCAAGGTTGTGCGCGTCGGGGTGGCCTTGCAGTTCGCCAATTTCCAGAAGAATCCCCAGCAGGCTGCGTCGAAGTTCGTCATTCGCCGGATTCTCGCGCGCCAGATCGACAAGCTGCTTTTGCGTGCGGGTCGCAATGCTGAGCAGAGTCGCCTTATCTCTCGAATTGTTCAAGGCGGTCAACTGCCGGACAATATTGTTTGCAAGCTGCAGGGTCTGCTGCAAGTTTCGGTCGGCCTTCTGCGCGTATCGAAAGCTCACGAACACACCCATGGCGACGACGCCGGCAAACAACGCGGCGACGGCAAACGCCAGGCGGTTTCGCCAGATGAACTTTCTCGCGCGGTACCAGGCGTTGCCGCGATGCGCTTCAACCGCCTGCCCACTCAGAAATCGATGGATGTCCTCGATGAACGCATCTACAGACCGGTACCGCTCCCGGGGTTCCTTGCGCAGCGCCCGCAACACAATCGCCTCGAGATCCGCCGGAATGGACGGATCCACACTCCGCGGAGGAACCGGATCGGAATGCACGATCTCGTCCGTGAGCCCCGCGAGGTCCGACGCGCTCGTCCGATACGGCGAGGCGTCCGCAATCAGCTCATAGAGGCCTACCCCGAGTGAATACACGTCCGAAGCCACCGAGACTGCGCCTCCGCGGATTTGTTCGGGGCTCGAGTATTTGATGGTCAAGCTCCTGGTGGTTGCCGCCGCGGACCCATCTTCATCGAGTAGCTTCGCCACGCCAAAATCGAGAATCTTGGGGATGCCTTCCGGCGTCACCACCACGTTCGACGGCTTCAAATCCCGGTGCACAATCAGCCGCAGGTTGGCATAGGCGACGCCTTGGCAGACCTGTTCGAACAATCGCAGTCGGTCCGCCAGCGAAAGCGAGCGTTCGCGGCAGTACACATCGAGATGCGCGCCATCGATGTATTCCATGGCGAGATACAACTGTCCCTCGGACGTCGCGCCGCCGTCGTAAAGCCGCACGATGTTCGGATGCTCCAGCTTCGCCAGGGCCCGCAGTTCCCGGTCGAACTGCCCCTGCGCGCCGGGGCGATGCCAGCCGTGCTCAAACAGCTTCAGCGCCACGTCCCGCTCGCCGAGCCCATCGCCTCGCCTCGCCAAATAGACAATCGCCGATCCGCCGTGGCCGATCGTTTTCAGAATCTGATAGGGGCCGATGGATGCGGGAGCTTTCAACGCGGCGACTCCGGGCCCGGAACTCAGAAGTTCCGCAACCAGGCTCCCGCGGCGGGACTCGGCCCACAGCAGTTGGATCACCTCAGTCTTGACGGATTCACTGGCTTCGGGGTCGGCGCGCACGAAATCGGCGCGCGCCGCCTCGGGCGCCTGTAACGCCTGAAACAGTAGCTGCTTGACCAGACTGCGCTCGTTCCCGGTGTGCATAAGATCGAAATCAATCGCAGAGTTTGTACGATGATAGCTGGCGCGCGCCAACGAAACCTTAGAGCCCGATCCAGCCGCAATGCGGCTGGATCTTCCGCCGGAACCTTGTCAAAGTCAAGATCCGCGGCGTGGCTCAAAGGCGCCAGTCAACGCCGGTTCAAAATGCCCGGCCCTTCGCCATCGCTGGCGTCACCACCGTTCGCAATTGCGCACAGGAGCCATCACGTTTTGCAGAGCCCTCAACTTCTCTGTCGTCATGGCGCCGGCGCCCGCCCGCATCGGAGAACAAGCGATGTATGCTGGATAAGCGAATGAGCCGGGAAAACCGCGCAGAGAAAGCCGCAGAAACTCTTCCGTTGGAACTTCGATCCACTTTGGAAGCGGTTTACCCGCAGCTCCGCCGCATTGCGCGAAGCTTTCTGGCGCGCGAACGCGCGACCCACACCCTGCAGCCAACCGCTCTGACCAACGAGGTCGTCGCCAGGCTCCTCAAGCGCGAGCTGGCCGGCGAAGACCGGGCCGCGATTTTGGCCTCGGGGATTCGCGAAATGCAGACCATCCTGATCGACTCCGGACGCAAACACCAGTTGCGGCGCGCGAATGAGGCGTCATTTTCGCAGGACGGCGCTTCCGGCGCGGATTCCCTGGAGGATCTCATCCATCTCCAACTCTGCCTGGAACGCCTCGGCCAAGTGGATCCACGCGCCCGTCAGGTCATCGAACTTCGCTTTTTCACGGGGCTAAGCATCCCGGAAACCGCTCAGTTCCTGGAGATTTCCGCGCGGGCCGTCAACGAAGATTGGGAATTCGCCCGTTGCTGGCTTGCGCAGAACTGGGCGGAGATCTAGCGGGCCCCGCGGAACAGCTTGCCCATGAATGGCTTCTCCGTATACACGAACAGCACGGAACAAATGATGAGGATCAGTGGCGCATAGATCAGCATCTGTATGCCGAGGTCCATCCAAAGCGGCAGCCACGGCGCCGCGGCCGCACGCATGATGTCCTTGGTGATGCTGATGATCGGCACGTGATACAGGTAAATCGTGTAACACATTCCGCCGATGATCACGATGGGCTTCGCGACAAAGAAACGGCGCAGCAGGCGGCCTTGAAACGCTCCTGCGTAAAACAGCAGAACCAGAAATGGCAGCGCGCAGTACAGCCAGGCCCGCCAATACATCATCGTCATCATCGTCATCGCGGCGCCGGCGAGTCCCACTGCATCCCACGCGATCGAATTGCGGCGGTTGTGGATCGCCCCCGTCTGGTGGAGGTCCGCAAGCAGAAATCCTGCCATGAAGTACTGCAAGTAAGCGAGGACGCTCATCTTGAGATCCTCCCGCTGAGTCTTCCACAACACAAATTGTGTGAACGCTCCGAAACCTAGAATCGCCGCAGCCAGCAGGATTCTACGTAAGGCGTGATTGCGCACGGAGAATACGGCCCAGGCAAAGAGCGGCGCAAGGATATAGAACTGCACCTCGATTTCCAGCGACCACGCCACCCCGTTGATCGAACTGTGCCGGTCATAGACGAGATTATGTATGTACAGCAGGCTTGCGCCCAGATGCTTCCAGGTATCCGCATAAACCGGCGCGTACCAGGCCATCAGAGCGAAGCATGCGAGCATGTTCAAAACATAGGGTGGTTCTATGCGCGTCAACCGGCGTTGGAAGTAACTTTTGAGCGATGGGGTGGGTTTCTCAGTTAGAAAATGCCGAACAAATGGCAGCCCCAGCACAAAACCGCTGATCACAAAAAAAAGATGTACGCCAAAGTAGCCCTGCCACAGTCCAAGAACCAGGGTGCTGCCGTCGGACAAGCGGCGCCAATCCCGTGGAAACCGGACCTCGCCACCAAAGCGCGAGCTTCCTTCCATATAGATCGAGGCGATGTGATGCAGCACCACACACGCGATTGCGGCAAACCGCAATCCGTCAATCTCGGCAATGAATTCTCCGGACGAGGTGACTCGCGAGAGGCGGCTCCCGATCCTCGCGAGAATTCCTGCCTTCAGGCCGGCCACGGGAGCAGTTTCAGCAACTGTCTCCACCGGTGCAACGACGGTAGCCAATTTCTATATCCTAACCCGGCTGCGACTGTTGCTTTGGCGCCGGTCTGCCGAAATGATTTACGATAGTCAGTTAAGTTTCGAATGACCACTCCCGATTGGCGCTCTTTGTTAAGTGTGTTCATTACAACCCTCGGGTTGAGCGGCAGCGCGTTCGGAGCCACAGTGGATGCCGGTGTGAGCCTCGAAATCCGCCTTCGCCAGGAAATCAATTCCAACTCAACCGTCCAGGGTTCGCTGTTCGAGGGAGTGGTGCTCTCGCCAGTCACAAAGGACGGCATGGACCTCATCCCGTCCGGCACGATCGCCCGCGGCGTAGTCGATCATGTTCGCAAAGTGGGCATCGGCCTGATTCGCGAAAGAGCGTCGATCGGGCTGCGCGTGGTGGAGCTCCAGATGCCGGATGGCCGCAGAGTCCCAATCGTGTCGAAGGTCACCGAACTCGAGAACGCACGCGAGGCAGTGGATAAGAACGGCAGAATTCAGGGCATCCGTTCCACCAACACTCCGGGTTATCGCGCGACAGGCCTTCTGGTTTCGCTCGCATCGGTGGAACCCATCGCGCTGCTGTTTTCGAGCGCGGCTTTCGCAACCATTCTGCGTTTTGGCGAACCCGAGATCCGCCTTCCTGCTGGCGCCGAATTCCGCATCCAACTCACGTCGGCGGTCGATACTGGCGCTCCATTCGACCCCGGTAGGCTTCCGGTCACTGGCACGATCGAAGAACGAGAGCAGCTGTTGAAGCTCGTGAAGCGCCTGCCATACCGCACCAAAACGCCCAGCCGGGCGGATTCCGACTTGACCAACCTCGTCTTCATCGGCGATGTCGATGCTCTTTCGAAAGCCTTCGAGGCCGCCGGCTGGTATGCGCCGGAAAACGTCACCGCCGCGACGCGCTACCGCACTCTGCGAGCCGTCGCCGAAAACCAGCCGTATCATGAAGCGCCGATGTCCGCGCTGCTCCTGAACGGCGAGTTCCCCATCTTCAGCCGCGCCAAATCGCTCAACAGTTTCGCGAGGCGTCACCATGTGCGGGTCTTCAATACGCAGGAATTGTGGCATGGGGAGCGAGTCACAACCGCTTCGTCCACGCAGGACGCGGGCATCGGCTTTTCGATGAAGGAGAAGGGCTTCGTTCACCTCATCGATTCGTGGATCGACCGCGAACGTTCCAAGGTGTTCGACGATCTCGTGTACACCGGCTGCGTCGCGAGTTCGGAAATCGTCGGCCGCCCATGGGCGCCCCGCAACGGCAGAAACGCTACGGGAGACCGCCTGATCACCGACGGCGGCGTGATGGTCATCCGTTTGAACTCCTGCGACAACCCTCGCCGGGCCAATGAGGAAGTTGTCCCCTCCCCCGGCTCTTACCGCGGCAACGCATTCCAGCGGGCAAGCCGCCGCTTTTTTCTCACCGCGCGCAATGACCTGATTCGCGGCAACGTGGTCTATCAGGGAATCAACCTCAGCGTTTCCGGCACGAAATTGATGATGAGGCATCCCGGACGCGAAATCAGTCACGATGCGGACATTGAAGACGTCGCAAGCGATGCGTTGCCGGCGGCCACGATTCCCGAATACGCCCTTGGCTTTGTCGCTCCGGCAAGGCGCGACGGCCCATCATCGAGCTCCAAAGCGCCTAAGCAGCCGAAGCAAACCAGCCCCGAAGCGGACCGCTGGGTGGCGCCCCACATGGAACTGGGTTTTCACGCGGGGAGGTTGCGTTACGGCAGCCAGACCGCGGGCGCCGAAGGATTGGTCATTACCCGCCGCTTCTCAAACGGGCTTCGCCAGGAAGCGACCGTGCTCGCGGGCAACACCGTCAGCCCCGGCTGGCAGGTGGGCGGTACGCTTACGGTGAATTCCCATCGCTGGATCTCGCACGAGCTTGGCTTTCAATACCAGCGCGGCTCGTTCGAGCTCAACCTCAGCTCGAATGAAACCGCCACGGAAGCCAGCCTCAAAACGAATTATTCCGATCAGCGAGTAGGCCTTCTCACCCGGCAGCTCTCGTACAACACGCTGTTTCAACTGCGGCCGCGCGAAGCCCGATGGAGCCCTTATGCCGCAGTGGGTCCGGCGCTGCAACTCATGCACCTTACCGACGCGCCCTTCGAGAGAGCCCGCGGCATCTTTCGTCTTGGCTTGAGCAACATCGGCATGATTCAAGCCGCTTACAACTTCGGCCACTCGCCTCCCCTCGAAGGCGGAGGCATCTTTCAGGCGGCGTTGCAGTACGGCGGCGGCGTCAAGGTCAGAGTCAACCCGCGGTGGACCTACCGCCTGGACTTCCGCAACACGGTCAGTCCGCATCCTGACTTCCTCACCAAGTCCCTGGTGATGGATCCGGGCACGCTCGAACCCGGCGGCCCTGCCCGGGTCGCCGCCATCCAAGGGCTGAAACGCGGCACGTTGAGCCAGCGCCGCTTCAGTTCCGGTTTCTCGTTTACGTTTTGATTTGACCTTGCACCTTGCGGGCGGTTTCGACGCCCCGCACAGGCAGGGATTCATCCGTCAACAACCCGATCTGCTTGAGCACCGAAGCCTGGTCCCAATAAATATGCTCGTGCGCAAGCTTGCCGTCGCGGAACTTCACGATCGCAACCAGAGGCACTTCGACACGCTTGCCGGTCGGCGGAACCCCGGGCAGCATCCACGGCATTTCCTGCGTGTGCGTGAACGCGAAGATCATTTCATCCACCAGTTGATCGGCGCCGACCGTGCGAGACACGGGCGTGAGCGTCGTGTCTGGAGGCATGCAGGGAATGAAATCCTTCGAATAGAACTCGCGCAACGCGGCTTTGCCTTCGCCGCCGGTGAGGATCGGAATGTGATTGACATAGGCGTCCTCCACCATCGTTGCAAGCGTCGCCTCGGTGTCGCGCGTGGCGAACTCATGCGCGGTGTGCTCTTCCCAGAGTGTGCTCAAGTCCATGCGGACTATTTTCGTACGATTTCGAACTCGTAATAATTGAAGGGCCTTTGAGCGGAGTCGAAGCTCGTGAGCAAATAGGTTCCCGCTGGCAAGAGCGCGGCGGGCGCCTGAAATGGCGGAGGCGCGCCACTAC
>JACXTT010000480.1_pt1 | contig 67977 bp, 57 predicted proteins | sample 9270951 | NCBI WGS metagenome assembly JACXTT01 (sample SAMN15532306, study PRJNA645909) | rock metagenome | isolation source: weathered quartz diorite | place: Puerto Rico | collected 2017-06-21 | reverse complement strand
GGTAAAAAAATAAGCGTTAAAGATTATAACGATGCTTGCCGCAAGGAAGTAATGCGCTATACCGACGTTTGGAACGACCTGACCGAAAAAATGGGTTATTGGGTTGATCTTGACGATCCCTATGTTACCTATGAAAACGAATATATTGAAAGCCTTTGGTGGATACTGAAGGAGTTTTATAAAAAAGATCTTTTATACAAAGGTTACACGGTACAGCCATACTCGCCAAAATCAGGTACCGGCTTAAGTTCGCATGAGTTAAACCAGCCGGGCACTTACAAAATGGTAAAGGATACTTCGATAGTAGCCCAGTTCCATTTAAAGAACGACCAGCAGCATCCCCTGATCCCTGTTTTATTTGAGGATGTAAACGAGGATACCGCGATACTGGCCTGGACAACCACTCCATGGACACTGCCATCAAACTGCGCACTGGCCATTGGCGAAAATATTGATTACGTAAAGATCCGCACTTTTAATCCTTATACTTATGAGCCGGTGAGCGTAGTGCTTGCCAAAGCATTGGTAGGCAAATACTTTAAAGCCGAAGGTGAAAAAGCTTCGTTTCAGGATTATAAAGGTGGTGATAAAATTATTCCCTGGGAAGTAAGAGCCGAGTTTAAAGGCGTTGAGCTGATTGGTTTGCGTTATCACCAGCTGATGCCTTACGTGAGCAATGAAAACCTGGAGAAAAATGCGTTCCGCGTGATCCCTGCCGACTTTGTGACTACCGAAGATGGTACAGGTATCGTGCACACCGCTTCTATATTTGGAGCGGATGACTTCAGGGCCTGTAAAGAACAAAACGTGCCATCGGTAATGGTATTGGATGAAACAGGGAAAGAAGTTCCACTGGTTAACAAACAGGGTCGTTTTGTTGATGAAGTAACCGATTTTGCCGGTCGCTACGTTAAAGAAGAATACTATAGTGATGCAGAACGTGCCGAGCCTGGTTTTAAGGCAACGGATGTACTCATCTCTATCAAACTGAAAGAAGACAATAAAGCGTTTGACGTTAAAAAATATGAGCACAGCTACCCGCACTCATGGCGTTCAGACGAACCGATATTATATTACCCGCTCGATAGCTGGTTTATCCGTACCACCGCGGTAAAGGATAAAATGGTGGAGCTCAACAAAACCATCAACTGGAAACCGGAGTCAACCGGTACCGGTCGTTTTGGTAACTGGCTGGAAAACCTGGTCGATTGGAATCTGTCGCGTTCACGTTATTGGGGTACACCGCTACCTATCTGGCGCGAGGAAAACGGCTCAGAAGAAAAATGTATCGGCTCCATAGCCGAGCTGAATGCCGAGATCGAGAAATCGATAGCAGCTGGTTTTATGCCTGCGGGCTTTAAGCTGGAAGATATGCACCGCCCTTATGTGGATGATGTGATCCTGACCTCGGCTGCCGGTAACAAAATGTTCCGCGAGCCCGATCTGATCGACGTTTGGTTTGATTCGGGCGCTATGCCTTATGCGCAATGGCACTTCCCTTTTGAAAACAAAGAAGAGTTTGCTGCTGCCTACCCTGCCGATTTTATTGCCGAAGGGGTTGACCAAACCCGTGGCTGGTTCTTTACCCTGCACGCCATAGCTGTAATGCTGAGCGAATGCAGCGATGAAGTAAAGGCGGTAAATGCTAAAGTGGGCAACAAGGGGATCTCCTTCAAAAATGTGGTTTCGAACGGTTTGGTGCTGGATAAAAACGGCAACAAAATGTCAAAACGTTTAGGAAATGCTGTTGATCCGTTCTCTACTATCGAACAATACGGTGCCGACGCTGCCCGCTGGTACATGATCAGCAATGCTGCGCCATGGGATAATCTTAAATTTAATGAAGAAGGTATCGACGAAGTGCGCCGTAAGTTTTTTGGTACGCTGTACAACTCTTACTCCTTCTTTGTACTGTATGCCAATATCGATCAGTTTAAATACAGTGAGCCCGAAATAGCCTTGGCACAACGCCCGGAAATTGACCGTTGGGTAATATCGTTACTTAATACCCTGAGCCGCGAGGTTGATGGTTTTTATGCCGATTATGAGCCAACAAAAGCTGCCCGTGCCATACAGGAATTTGTCGACGCGCACTTTAGCAACTGGTATATCCGCTTAAGCCGCCGCCGTTTCTGGAAATCAGATAACTCCGACGATAAGCTGTCGGCATATCAAACATTGTACACTTGCTTAATTACCATTAGTAAATTAATGGCGCCTATAGCTCCATTCTTTGCCGATAGCTTATATAAAGATCTGAACAAGGTTACCGGTAAAGAGGAATTTGAATCGGTGCACCTGGCGTATTTCCCGGCTTATCATGATGAGCTGGTTGATGCCGATCTGGAAGAGCGTATGCAGTTGGCACAGGACGTATCGTCATTGGTGTTATCATTACGTAAAAAGATCGAGATCCCGGTGCGCAGGCCGCTCAGCAAAATATTATTACCTATATTGGACAAGGGCTTTAAGCAACATGTAGAGCAGGTAAAAGAATTGATATTGTCTGAAACCAACATTAAGGATATTGAGTATATTACCGACACTGCTGGCTTCATTAAAAAGAAAATAAAGCCAAACTTTAAGGCCTTGGGTCAAAAAGTAGGTAAGGATATGAAGGCTGTGGCAGAGGCTATAAATAATTTTACACAGGATGATATAACCAGGCTGGAAAGCGATGGTGGTGTTAATGTGCTTGATAACAAGTATTTAATACAGGTTGCCGATGTGGAAATTATTGCAGAAGATGTTCCCGGATGGCAAGTTGCAAATTTGGGAAAACTAACTGTGGCTTTAGATGTTACCATAACCAATGAATTAAAAGAGGAGGGGATTGCGAGAGAGTTGATAAACCGTATCCAGAACCTGCGTAAAACAAAAGGTTTTGAAGTAACTGATAAGATTAATGTGCGCATTAGCGAACATCCTTATATCAGCGAAGCGGTAAAAAATAATTTATCCTATATTTGCGCCGAAATTTTAGCCGAGAGCATAGTGCTTGACGCTCAGTTAAATGAAGGTGACAAGGTAGAGATTGACGGAAATGAAATTTTTATTGTTATTAGTAAAGTATAAATGAAAGTAGAAAACGAAAAAACCAGATATTCTGAATCGGACCTGCAAGAGTTTAAAACTCTTATTCTTGATAAACTGCGTATTGCCAAAGAAGAGTTAAACTCGCTGGCAACTTCGTTAAGCTCGCCAAATGCGAACGGAACTGATGATACTGCCGGTACTTATAAAACATTGGAAGATGGCTCGGCCACACTGGAAAAAGAACAAATTAACCAGTTAGCTGCCCGTCAGAAAAAATTTATTGACCAGTTAGAAGCTGCCCTGGTGCGTATTGAAAACAAAACTTACGGTATTTGCCGTGAAACCGGTAAACTGATACCAAAGGAGCGTTTGCGCGCCGTGCCGCACACCACCTTGACTATGGAAGCTAAATTAAAGCAATAAATGAAGGCTGCTTACACCAAACCTTTTCTAACTGCTATATTTATTATTCTGTTTGACCAGATCATTAAAACCTGGGTAAGGGCACATATGTTCATGGGCGAAGAAATCCATTTTTTGGGTAGTCATGGTATGTTGCACTATACCGAAAACAACGGTATGGCGTTTGGTATGGAATGGGGAGGTGATGCAGGTAAACTGGCTTTAACGCTGTTTCGAATTTTTGCGGTATGTGGTATTGTTTATTGCCTTATTTATTTGATAAAGCATAAATACCACCGTGGCCTTATCATGAATGTGGCGCTTATTTTGGCCGGAGCCGTAGGTAATATTATCGACTCTACCTTTTACGGTATCATGTACAATTATGCCCCGCTATTTCATGGGCGTGTAGTTGATATGTTTTACTTCCCATTGTTCCGGGGTACCTTCCCGGCCTGGGTACCTGTTTGGGGTAATGAGGCGTTTGAGTTTTTCAGACCGGTATTTAACCTGGCCGATGCTTCTATTTGCGTAGGGGTTATTATGATCCTGCTATTTCAGAAACACTATTTTAAACACGAGGTGCCCGAAGTAAACAGCCCCAACAGTGAAATGGTGGAAGAATAAAGATTTAAATTTTACTAAGCATATAAAAAGCCGCGTTTAGCGGCTTTTTTATTTTATACGACTTTCAAAAGAAAGTAGGGGTCCGTGCGATTCCCTCCCTTGGGAGGGGCAGGGAGGGGTTTATAGAACTATGCAGAAACCCCTCCCTGCCACCGCGCATCCGGCCGCACCCCTCCCGTGGGGAGGGAATTTATCAGCGGTATTTTGTAGAGACGCATATTTGCGTCTCCCTATTTTCAACCTACGTTAGCTTCATCCCCACCGGGTCCCACTTAATAATCCTGTTTTCAAAGTAGCTGTCGTTACAGGCCAGGCAGGGTGCCGCAGCGCGGAAACCAAAGGCGGCATCCTCCACTACGGTTTTACCGGTACGCATCGAGTCAAAAAAATTGGCAAAATGTTCGTTGGAGTCGTTATAGCCTTCGGGCTCGTGATATACCACATCATCCATTTTGGTTGTTTGCTGGTCGGCTGCCGAATATTTTTTATTGTACTCCGATACAATAGCTTTTTGCATAGCTTCGGGATAGGTTCCGAATGCGTCCCAGCCACCATAGCCAGGCGCTACCGGCATTTTGCTTTTATGTATGGTAAAGCCGCCGCCATCGCTCATGTCAATAACCCCTTCAGAGCCCACAATCTTGGTCGAGGCACGGTCACCTTCGCCACTCACAAAATTTACCCTGAGAGTAACCTGGAAAGCCGGATGTTCCGGCGATTCGGGATAGGATATCACCGCGCTCATCACATCGGGTACATTACGGCCATCCTTCCAGTAGGTTAACCCCCCTATCGAAAATATCTTATCGGGCCCTTTGGAGCCGGTTATAAAATGAATGCCCGATAGCAAGTGCACAAACAAGTCGCCGGCTACACCGGTGCCATATTCGCGGTAATTGCGCCATCTGAAGAAACGATTGCTGTCATAAGCATGTTTTACCTTACTGTTGGCCTGGTATTGCTCCCAGCCCACCGTTTGCGGCGATGCATCCAGCGGAATGGTATATTGCCAGGCACCCAGTGCGCTTTGCCGGCTAAAAGAGGCCTCTACCGCGTTGATCTTGCCAATAGCGCCCGCCTGGTAAAGTTCCTTTGCTTTTTTAAAAGCTATGCCGCTCACCCGCTGACTGCCTACCTGGAAAACCGCCTTGGTTTCCTGCTGCGCTTTGATCTCATTCAGTCCCTCACTAATGTGGTGCACCATCGGTTTTTCGCTGTAAACGGCCTTGCCTTTGTGCATAGCTTCGATAGATATCGGGCTGTGCCAGTTATCGCTGGTAGCTACAATGACGGCATCAATATCCTTACGGTTTAAAATATCGTGATAATTATCGGTGGTGAAAATATTGGGTCCATATACCTCCTTAGTGCGTTGTAACCGGCCCTTGTACAAATCGCAGGCAGCTACCAGTTCCACACCGGGAACGCTTAGCGCGGCATGCGTATCATTAAAACCCATAATACCCATGCCTATAGTGGCTATCCTGATTTTATCATTAGGACTTACACGTTTTTCGGCCTGTAAAATTCTTTTTTCATGCTCCTCTTTAGCGGCCAGGCTGGTGAGCGATGCCGAAGTGAGTAGAACCGAGGTCCCAAATTGTTTTAAAAACTTTCTTCTGTCAGTTGTCATAGGTATCTGGTTTTAGGTCAGGTAAATGAATAATTGGTTTGTACAATCAGTTATATACTACAGGCGCAGCTACGGATGTATTGATATGCAATTTAAAACAACAAAATTTACCCTGCAACTTTTTAATTTTATTTAAAAAGTTTAATTTGCATACCGTTTCCCAATTAAAACATATCCCTTCTGTATGAAAAAATTATCCTTATTGCTTTGCTGTTGCGTTGCGCACGCGCTATCGTTTGGCCAGGTTGCCCAAAGCGGCTTATCCATTATTCCCGAACCGGTAAAAACCACACGCCTGGCGGGCCAATTCCTGTTGCCCAAAAGTGTTATTGTGGAAGCTGGTAGTCAGCCCGAATGGACACCGGTAACTGCTTATTTGAAAAAGAAACTAAGCACCGCGCCGGGATCATCCGTGATTATCAAAAGCGTAGCGCCAACAGCTTCTATCAGACTTGTGTTGAATAAAGTTACAGATCCGGAGATAGGTACCGAAGGTTATACGCTGTCTGTAAAAGCCAAAAAGATTGTGATCAAAGCTAATGATGCAGCGGGTTTGTTTTATGGTGTACAAACGCTGATGCAGCTTTTACCTGCCGATATTGAAAGCAAGCAGCTGGCGAAAAATGTAAAATGGACGGTGCCTTGTGTAGAAATTACCGATTATCCACGCTTTGCCTGGAGGGGATTAATGTTTGATGTGGCGCGTCACTTTTTTACCAAGGCCGAAGTAAAACAATATATAGATGCCATGGTGAAGTACAAACTGAACCTGCTGCACTTACACTTAACCGATGATGAAGGCTGGCGCGTGGAGATCAAGAGCCTGCCCAGGTTAACAACGGTTGGTGCTTATAACGTTAAAAAAGTAGGCCAGTTTGGTACGTTTACCCCACCAACACCTGATGAGCCACGTACTTATGGTGGCTTTTATACCCAGGATGATATCCGCGAACTGGTGCAATATGCCAAGGACCGTTTTGTAAATATATTACCCGAGATTGATGTGCCGGGACATAGCCTGGCCGCTGTTGTAGCCTATCCGGAACTCTCCTGCACACCGGGAGCTGATAAATATGTAGTTAATTCCGGCGAGCCATTTATGGATTGGAGCGGTCCGCACAACCGGGCCATTGTGGATAATACGCTTTGCCCTGCTAACGAAAATGTATATACCTTTTTAGATAAAGTAGTGACCGAAGTAGCACAATTATTCCCCTTTGCCTATATACACATGGGCGGTGATGAGTGCGCCAAGAATTTCTGGGAGCAAAGCGATGCAATAAAAGCTTTGATGGCTAAAGAAGGACTGAAAACACAACAAGAAGTACAGAGCTATTTTGAGAAACGACTAGAAAAAATAGTAGAATCAAAGGGTAAAAAATTCATGGGCTGGGACGAGATCATTGAAGGAGGTCTAGGTCCGAATGCAGCGGTTATGAGTTGGAGAGGTATTAAAGGTGGTATTGAAGCCGCTAAACAAGGCCATGAGGTAGTGATGAGTCCAACCACTTTTGCTTACCTGGATTACATGCAAAGCGACCGGGTAAACGAAACAAAAATTTATGCCTCGCTGCGCCTGAGCAAATCGTACGAGTTTGAGCCAGTACCCGATAGTGTGGATGCCAAACTGGTTAAAGGCGGACAAGGCAATTTATGGACAGAGCAGGTATACAACATCCGCCAGGCCGAATATATGACCTGGCCAAGAGGTATGGCCATTGCCGAGTCGGTATGGTCGCCGAAGGAAAAGAAAAGCTGGCCTTACTTCTTTGGAAAAGTGGAGAAACAGTTCGATCGTTTTAACGCTGCAGAAACCAAATACGCACCAAGTGCCTATGATCCCTCATTCAGTGCCATACGTAACGCTGATGGTACACTAAAAATAACCCTCACGAATGAGGTGGATGGCCTGGATACGTATTACAGTTTTGATAACTCGTTCCCGGATAATTTCTATCCAAAATATACCCAACCCATTGATGCACCCAAGGATGCCACAACGCTAAGGGTGATCACCTACAGAGGTAAAAAACCAATCGGCCGTATGGTAACCATGCCGATTTCGGAGTTGAACAGCAGGATTAAGTAGATAGCTCTATAAAACAAAAAAGCCCGGCCGGTTTACCGGCTGGGCTTTTTTGTTTTATACCACGCGTCATTGCGAGGCACGAAGCAATCTCTATGCTATACAGAGCGGCTCTGCCTATCGGGGATTGCTTCGTTCCTCGCAATGACGCGTGTGTTTAATTGGGTGTTCCTACCTACTTCAGCTCTTGAAAATTAGCATTATCAAAAATGCTTTTCTCGGCGGCCATTTTCTCTACATCCTGCCATTTGCGGGGGGCATCAATGGATAAGAGCGTGCCGCCATTTTTACCTATCAGCACATCATCCTCAATACGCACACCAATGTTCCACCATTTTTTGTCGCAAGGACTGCCAGCAGGGATATAAATGCCGGGTTCAACGGTAATGGCCATATTGGCCATCAGGTTGCCGGTATATGGGCCTTTATCATGCACATCAAGCCCTAAATGATGTGAGCAGCCATGAGGATAATATTTTCTAACCTCAGAGGCGTCTTTGATGATCCCCAGTTTGATCAACCCTGTGGCAAGCACTTCGCTGGCTTTTTGCTCCAGGCTGGGATAAGGTACGCCTTCTTTGCATAGCTTAAATACTTCTTCCTGCGCGTCATACACCAATTGATAAATGGTGCGCTGCTCTTCCGTAAACTTTCCGTTGGCAGGCACGGTGCGGGTTACATCGGCTGAGTAACCGTGGTATTCGGCGCCAACATCCATCAGTGTAAGCTGATTATCCAATTTGGTGGCGTTGTTTTCTTCATAATGTAAAATACAGGCGTTGGCGCCGGTGCCCACTATTGGTGGATATCCTTCATCCTCGGCGCCATATTTTTTGTGCACATACATAAAAATACCTTCCAGTTCTCTTTCAGACATATTGGGTTTGATGGCCCTCATGATCTCGGCATGAGCAAGACTGGAGATCTGTACAGATTTTTTTAACAGCACCAGTTCCTCCGGTGTTTTTATAGCACGCAGCCTATTGGTAAAATCAGCATACCTTGATATGCCTCCAAAAGCTGTGCTGATCTTTGTTTTTACGTCCACAAGGGTTGCTGAATCGGGCTTATTGACCAGCTCCTGTATAATGGGATTATTTCTATAGGCTTCCCTGTCTAATTTAGGTTTAAGATAAACTGTTACCAGGCGGTTTAGATTTCCCGGATTGGCATACTTACCTATCAGACTCAGGTCATCAAATAATTGTTTATCTACATAGGGTATGGAAACTTTAGTTTTGAAGGCGCCGATCAGGTTCTTTAACTCTCCAACCGAGCCATCACCGGTAACATCTTCTGGAGGGTTGTCATAAAATATGGCGCTGAATTTTTTAAAGTCTATAGGGAAATCCGGGAAAGCCTCACTGTTATATACGCGTTTAAAACCTAATTTAGCTTTTACTCCTTCAACGCCCAATCTTTTGCCAGTCCACTGCTCGCGCAAGGGGTCACGGTGACGTACAAAGAATAATTCGTTATAGCTACTGTCGCCATCGGCCTGCATATCTTTAAATATCAGTAGCACCGCATTGGGTTCTTTATAGCCCGAGAAATAATAAAGATCAGGGTTGGCATGATAAACGTAATTGACGTCGTTGGAGAAAACCTGGTCCGGATATGAAAATATCACAGTTACCGAATTTGCCGGCATCAGGTTACGCAGGGCCTGCCGTCGCCCGGCGTGGAACTCTTTGCTCAAATAATCGGTTGGTAAATTTTCGGTTTTGTTGGTGGTTTGTGAAAAAACCTGGAGAGTGCCGAGGCACACGGTGCCTACGACAAAAAATACTTTTTGAATGAATTTCATAATTGATGTGGTAGGGACAATCGAATATACAAGAGATATAGCAAAAAGAAAAATAAGTAGCTTTAAATTAAAAAAGCCACCTGTACAGGTGGCTTTTTTAATTTAAAGTATTTAGGGAAGATCGGTTTATCAATTAGTCCGTTCGCCTTTTGTTTTTGATGCTATCTGCAGGGCTTTGTATGCATTTACAATACCGCCGGTTTTGCTAAGGGAGGCAAAATCAACTTTAATGGTTTTGCTGCCTGGTCTGAATACCATAGTGCCTGTTAAAGGTGTGGCCGATTGCAGGATGATTTGCTTCAGCTGCCTGGCGCTTAGGGTTGGATAATACTCCAATAGTAAAGCCGCCACACCTGCGGTAATAGGTGATGAAAAACTGGTGCCGTCCTCGGTCATAAACTCAGCATCAGTATCAACGGTAGTTACTTTTACACCGGGAGCAAATATGTCGACATTCTTTTTGCCGTAGTTAGAAAAATCGCCGGCCAGGTGCTCGCCCAATTTAGGACCCGATGCACCAACATTAATCACATTATCAGCATCAGTTGACGAACCATCTAAAAAAGTGTCATTCGGGTAATCAGGAATGACATCTACATCCTGACTGTCGTTACCCGCAGCCTGTACCAATAATACATCTTTTGATGCTGCGTATTTAAAAGCTTCATCAACCCACTCTTTATGTGGTGATATTTTTTTACCAAAACTCATGTTAATGATGCGGGCGCCGTTATCAACCGCGTAGTGTATAGCATTGGCAATGTCCTTATCATATTCATCACCATTGGGAACAGCCTTTATAGCCATAATGCGTACATTATCGGCAACGCCATTAATTCCATAGCCATTGTTGCGGATAGCGCCGATTAAACCGGCCACACCAGTGCCGTGTGAGGCATCGGAGAATTTAAGCAGATTGTTGCCATAGGGTTTATGATCCATGCTATCTACATTGTCGCCAACGATGCGTTTACGCGCTTCCAGATCAGGCGACAGATCATTGTTTAACTTGGCCAGGTATTCGCTCAGATCTTTAATAATGGCGGCATTGGTTTTATTGCTGCCCTCCTGCGAGAAAATAGAATCCCAAACATATTTACTTTGCGTAAGGGTATCATTAGCCAGTTTAAGTTTTACCAGGTCGGCTTGTTTAAAAGTGCCATTGGCAGGCAGGCTAAGTCCTCTTTTGATGTAACCGCTGGTTACCATCAACGCGTTCATGATGGGTTGCAGCTGCTCGGTCTCGGTGCGCGACTTATTAACTGTGCTATCGTAAGTAGTTTTTACGCGTTTCCAGTAAGCGTATTGTTTTTTATCAACACTAGTAGTATCGCTGAGGTTTTCAAATTTACCTTTCAGTTTATTGTATTCACGTACCTCTTCGGTGGTTTCATTAAAATCGGCTTTGCCACCCGGACCGCCCAAAAAATTCCAGCCGTGTATATCATCCACATAACCGTTATGGTCATCGTCGATACCGTTGCCGGGAATTTCTTTGGTGTTGGTCCAAAGGATGCTTTTCAGGTCTTTTTGTAAAGTATCAATACCGCTATCAATGGTAGCTATTACCACAGGCTTGCTCTTTTTGCCCTGCAAAAAAATATAAGCGGGTTTAAGGCTGATGCCATAAAAACCGTTTTCTTTCAGATCCAGCAGCTGCCAGCCTTTTGGGGGCTCAGGCTCTGACTTAGGAAGTACTTGTGCAGAAGTTGTTTGACTTAATGTTATTGCAGTTAATAAGGCGGTGCCGGTGATTAATAATTTGTGGTAATTGAACATGTACAAAAATTAGAAAATAAAAAATTAAAGGTCGAATTTGATCCCTTGTGCTAAAGGCAACGTTTTTGAATAATTAATAGTATTGGTTTGGCGTCTCATGTAAACTTTCCAGGCATCGGATCCGGATTCGCGACCGCCGCCGGTTTCTTTTTCGCCACCGAATGCGCCGCCTATCTCTGCACCCGATGTGCCGATGTTTACATTAGCTATACCACAATCAGAACCAGCATAGGATAAAAATTGTTCTGCCTCGCGCAAATTATTAGTCATAATAGCCGATGATAAGCCCTGCGGAACACCGTTCTGCAGATCGATAGCTTCCTCAAGCGTGCTGTATTTTATTAAATAAAGTATAGGGGCAAAGGTTTCGTGCTGCACTATTTTAAAGTGATTCTCTACCTCGGCTATACAAGGTTTTACGTAACAGCCCGATGAATAGTTGTCGCCTTCCAGCTTACCGCCTTCTACCACAAAGTTGCCGCCTTCGGCTTTACATTTTTCTATAGAATCCAGGTACAGGTTCACGGCATCGTGATCAATCAGCGGCCCCATGTGGTTATGCTCATCCAGTGGATTACCGATGCGGATCTGTTTGTAGGCATTCACCAATTTTTGTTTAAAGGCATCATAAACACTTTCATGGATGATGAGCCTGCGGGTGCTGGTACAACGCTGACCGGCAGTACCCACCGCGCCAAATACCGCGCCGATGAGCGACATATCCAGATCTGCATTTTCGCTGATAATGATGGCGTTATTACCGCCCAGTTCCAATAAGCTTGTACCCAAACGGGCGCCTACGGCGGCACTAACTGCCTTGCCCATGCGGGTTGATCCGGTAGCTGATATTAAGGGTACACGGGTATCGGCAGCCATCAGCTCGCCAATGTTACGGTCGCCAATAATAAGGTTGGATACACCTTCTTCAATATTGTTCTTTTTAAATACCTCCTGTGCGATGTGCTGACAGGCAATGGCGGTTAAAGGTGTTTTTTCTGATGGTTTCCAGATACAAACGTCGCCGCAAACCCAGGCCAGCAGGGAGTTCCAGCTCCAAACGGCTACCGGGAAGTTGAACGCCGAAATGATGCCTACAATACCCAGCGGATGGTACTGCTCGTACATACGATGATTGGCTCTTTCAGAGTGCATGGTTAATCCGTACAGCTGGCGACTTAAGCCAACAGCAAAATCGGCAATATCAATCATCTCCTGAACCTCGCCCAGGCCTTCCTGCAGGCTTTTGCCCATCTCGTAGGATACCAGGCTACCCAGGTCGTGTTTGTGAGCGCGTAAAGCCTCGCCTATCTGGCGTACTATCTCGCCGCGTTTTGGAGCGGGGGTATTGCGCCAGGTTTTAAAAGCTTTGGCGGCTTGTTCTACCACCTGATTGTAATCATTTTCGGACGCAAATTTTACAGATGCTATTTTCTTGCCGTCAACCGGCGATATGATGTCTTTTATGGTAGCGCTGGCGCTGCTGCCCCAGTGATTTCCTGTACTAAAAGCATCATTAATATCGTTTATATGTAAACGTTTTAGAATGTCTGAAATATCGAGGTTCATAATTGTTACTTTTGTCAAAGGTAAAAATCTTAAGGCAATTTTTAGTTTACCCACCTTCTGCCCACGAATTGATTCTTGTTAATTATCAACGCTTTGCAAGTAAATCATGTTAAAAATGTGCGAATGTTGAAAACTAAATTGTTTATTGGAGGCTTACTTGTTGTAATTTGAACTCAATAAGTCTTTACGAAGGCAATAACAATTGTTAACCTAAAGCGGATGTTCTGCAAACAAAATTGAATGGAAGAAGAATTTGAATTTGGTTTTACCGAAGATCCAAAGTTTTCGGTAGAACGGTACGAGGAGATGATCCGTAATCACGACCAGTACTTTTTTGATGCCCAGGCGTTTGAGAACATTATCGACTACTACATCGAGAAAAATGATCCGGCCAAGGCGCTGCAAGTAGCAGAATACGCCCGTAACCAACACCCTTTTGCGGCAGTTTTTTTAATTAAACAGGCACAATTGCTGGTAGTTACCAACAAAGTGACCGAGGCATTTGCGGCTTTGGAAAAAGCGGCCATGCTGGAAGCTTCTGATGCGGATATTTATATTATCCGCGGCAATCTGTACGAAAGTATGGAGCGCTATGGCGAAGCCCTGGAAAATTATGAAAAAGCATTGGGGCTGGCCGAGGAGACCGACGAAATCCTGCTGCATATTGCCTACGTATACCAGAACATGGGCGATTATGATACGGCCATAACCTATCTTAAGCTTTGCCTTAAGCAGAATATGGAAAACCAGGATGCCCTTTACGAGCTGGCTTTTTGCTATGACGTAATGGACAACCAGCAGGAGAGCGTACAGTTTTATCAGCAGTATATTGATAACGAACCTTACAGTTATGCCGCCTGGTATAACCTGGGCAATGCCTACACCAAGCTGAGCTTGTTTGAAAAGGCTATTGACGCTTATGACTATGCCATACTGATCAAAGACAGCTTTGCATCGGCCTACTTTAACAAGGGTAATGCCCTGGTTAACCTGGAAAAATATGCCGAAGCTATTGAAGTATACCGCCACACCTTTGAGTACGAGCAACCTAATGCCGATACTTACTGCGCCATTGGCGAATGTTACGAAAAGCTGGAGCAAATGGATGATGCACGCGCTTTCTATAAAAAATCGGTTAAGATGGATCCTAAGCTGGCCGATGCCTGGTTTGGCATAGGTGTTACGCTTGATTTTGAAGAACGCTATTTTGAGGCCCTGCATTTTTATAAAAAAGCGCTCGACCTGGATATCGCTAATGCCGACTACTGGTTTGCTATAGCCGATGCTGAGTATAAACTGGGCCACATGACCGAAGCCGAACAGGCTTATGAAAAAGTGGTAGAGCTTAATCCGCTGGATATTGATGCCTGGCTGGATTATTCCTCCATATTGTATGAACAGGACAGGCTAACCAGCGCTATCGAGATCATATCCGAGGCTATTAAAAATAACCCCGAAGCGGCAGAGCTTTATTATCGTATGGTGGCTTATTTATTTGCCAAAGGCGAATATAACGAAGCGCTAAACCATCTGGAAATGGCCCTCACCAGCGATCCGGAAAAACATTATATACTTTTTGATTACCTGCCGCAATTACAAAAGAACAAGGTAATTGTGGATATTATTAATAAGTATACGAAGTAAGCTTCCGGATGTGCAAATATGCAGATGATAAAAACGATGGCGGTTGATTTCAGTATCAATCGCCATTTTTTATTTTTATTCAAGACGGGTGTCATGGTGAGCCCCGTCGAACCATGGTGGGAAAGGCCTCTGCGCATGAGTCTTCGACGGGGCTCAGACTGGCAGCCCTTTTTACCTCGTGATCAATGCTTCCTTTAATCGCATATAAATTTTACAAAAACTTCATCATTTCCACATCTGAAATTAGCACAATTGCATAACTGAGTCAGTTTTTTTTCAGATATTTGTATCGTTAGAACTTTTAGTTATAGGCTATAACCATCTATTGTATGAATTATATGATCAATGATCTACCCGAACGTACAGCTAAACCCCGCGATAAAGGCATCACCATGGTGATGGATAAAGGACTAAGTTTAAGACAAGTGGAGGATTTTCTGGAAGTAGGTGGGCCTTATACCGATATTGTTAAGTTGGGTTGGGCAACTTCTTATGTAACGCCCAACTTAACCGAGAAAATAAAGCTATACCAGGAAGCAGGTATCCCCGTATATTTTGGCGGTACTTTGTTTGAGGCTTTTATTGTACGTAACCAGTTTGATGATTACTGCCGCCTGTTAGATAAATACAAACTGGAACACTGCGAGGTGTCCGACGGATCGATCACCATTGAGCATGAGATCAAATGCGAATATATCAGTCGCCTGGCAAAACAGGTTACGGTTATATCAGAAGTAGGCTCCAAAGATGTGCAAAAGATATTTGCACCTTATAAATGGATCAAACTGATGAACGCAGAGATTGAAGCGGGGTCATGGAAGGTGATAGCCGAAGCCCGTGAAAGCGGTAATGTAGGGATCTATCGCGACTCGGGTGAGGTAAGACAGGGTTTGGTTGATGAGATACTAACCCAGATACCAGAAGGCACTATTATTTGGGAAGCCCCGCAAAAAGCGCAGCAGGTATGGTTTATTAAACTGATAGGAGCCAACGTGAGCCTGGGTAATATTGCACCAACAGATATTATTCCGCTGGAAACATTAAGATTAGGTATCCGCAGCGATACTTTCGACCATTTTTTGAATTTATAACTGATCTTACTAGATAAATTAAGAAGTCTCTGGATTAATTTCTGGAGGCTTTTTTTGTTTATGGGTGGGGGCAGGGATGGTGTTCGGCTTTGACCTTTCTTCTTCACGTCATTGCTTCGTACCTCGCAATGACGCAGGATTAAGTAATGAGCCCCGTATCCTGCCTTATATATCCCTGCCCCATATCTATACATTATCTACATATTTAATCAATAATATAATTATTAAGCTGCTGCAAATAAATTTTCTATAAATAATACAAAGTAATTTAATAATTATATATATTAGTAAATCGTTTTATCAATATATGATTTGTGAAGTTGTTTTAGGCGATAGGGGAAAGTGCTTTTTATGATTGGGCCGTAAGGCATGTATTAATTATGAAACTTATCAAATTAACCTTATAAAACACCACACTATGAAAATCAAAACTACGTTTTTGAGCGCCCTGCTGCTCGGGGCCGTCATGTCCTGTTCAAAGCAAACTCAAATTGCCGACCAATCCAAAAACGATCCTCAGAAAAACAGCAAACTGGCTACCCAGGCCGATACCCCGCTTACCTGGCAAGAGCATTGGTTTGAACACAATCAGTTACTTAACCGCGTATTCAGCGATACCAGCGTAGCGGTTTATTATGATAATGATGTTGACCGCAGCATTACCTGGCCCTACACCTACCTGGCACAAGTTTGGAACTACACTAAGAAAACTTACGGCTCATTTGGAGCTGAAACCCGGTTATATGTAATATTACATACTGCCAAATACAGTGGTGGCCACCCCAGTGTGTATATGGATGGCAGTCACGATTACCGGAACGTAATTGACTGCGGATCAAATAGTACTACCGCCTGGACAGCGGGAACCGGCAACGATCTTGACCTTACCACCCATGAAGTTGGGCATATTGTAGAAGGAGCCTCTAAAAATGTGCATAATTCGCCGGCCTTTGGTATCTGGCATGATAGCAAATGGATGGAAATGTACATTTATGACGTGTACCTTGGCCTGGGCCGAACATCTGATGCCCAGCGCTGGTATAACCTGGTATTAAATAACTCCGATACCTATCCACGCGCCAATACCCATTGGTTTAAAGACTGGTTTTACCCGCTGTATACCCAATACGGAAAAACCGCTGTGCTTAATAAATATTTTACTTTGCTGGCGGCCAATTTTCCAAAACACACCGTTTCAAACGGCGTAACCAACATCAGCGAATACACCAGGGGGATGAATTTTGGTGAGTTTGTACATTTCTGGAGCGGTGCCGCCGGCGCCGATCTGAAACAATTGGCTTTGACCGCTTTTGGAAACAAGGACGAACAAGGCAACGACTGGACCGTACAACTGGAGCAGGCAAAAGCAACATTCCCCAATGTAACTTATCCCGGTAGTACCCCAACAACCGTTACCCTTACCGTTAGCAAAGAAAATAGTGGTGGCCCGGGCGCAGCCGAAGGCTCGCTAAAAATGATTGATGGCAACCTGACATCCAAATTTTTTGTGGCAGGTTATGATACAGGTTTCTGGGCGCAGTTAACCTACCCATCAGCAGTAGTACTCAAAGGATACGCCCTCACTTCGGGTAATGATGCACCAGACCGCGACCCTAAAAGCTGGAAATTAATGGGCTCCAATGATGGCAGTAACTTTACCCAATTGGATGTACGTACCAATGAAAGTTTTCCTTCCCGAAATCAAACCAAAAGCTATACGTTCACCAATAACACTGCTTACAAATATTACCGCCTGTATATCACCGCAAACAACGGAAGTCCCGATTTTCAGTTGAGCGAATGGGCTGTTAGTCAATAACCCCTGTTTTAAATAACCTCAGTAAGTTTTAAATAAGCCGCGATACTATCGCGGCTTATTCGTTTTTGTGCCTTTTCAATAAGTTTGTTTAGTTATCTTGGGCATGAATATCTTTTACTTATAAAACAATCCAACAACAGCTATGGCCACCGAAGCCGAAAACTCATCAATAGAAAATTCCGGACAAACACCTGTGCAGGTTTACTCTGATAATTCTATAGAGGTGGCGACTTTGCTTACCCTGTCTGGCGGGTTCCTCGATGTGTTCACTTATGTTGGGCATGGCGGGGTATTCGCCAATTCCATGACGGGTAATATTGTGTTTCTGGGTATGTATACCGCTATGGGCGACTGGCACCGAGCCTTGCAGCATATTCCACCTATTGCAGCGTTCCTGGCAGGTGTGTTCATCGCTTATCGTATGCACTTGCCATCGGTATTAAAATATCTCCCTAAGCCAGCGTTAACCTGCCTGGGGTTCGAAATTATTGTGCTTATTGCCTGCTCGTTTTTATCAGATTCTTTTCCGGATATTCCTTTAGTGCTGGCCATATCGCTGGTGGCCGCCATGCAAAACTCCAGCTTTACCAAACTGGAAGAATGGACCTATAACTCCGTCATGACCACCGGTAACCTGCGCCGCTTTGCCGAGGCTTTTTTCAGGGGCACCATGCCCGCACGTAATCCCGTAGCCTTGCGCGAGGCCCGTATGTTTGGCCTGGTTTGTATTTGTTTTTTAGCGGGAGCAATCCTGGCTGCTTTAACTACCAAACAATTGCATGATTATGCCCTGTTTATACCTGCGGGCACTTTACTTATTGCGTTTATTATTTGCTGGCGCCGGCAAAAGGCGAAAATTTTGTATCTTAGAATTAAAAAACATGATTAAGAGTTTAGTAGCGGCAGCAGCCTTGATTCTATTGAGCAGTTTTGCTGCTCCATTACGTGTTGATGTTAAAAACTACTTTAACATTGCCGAAGAGCAATCTTTTGGCAATTTACATTATAAACTATCCTGGAGTTCGCACCCTGTCGAAAACTATTATAAGCAGGAATATTTACCGGCCGGTGAAACATCCGAGCATTTTGATCATATGCTGATGATGGATTTTGCCATAACCAGTGCATCTGCCAGTCAACTCGCCCAACAAAAAAAGGCCGAGCTTGAAAAACAAAAACCATCGGACCCTATTATTAACTATTCGCTTTATGAAAAAGCAGGAGAGCTGATGCTTGATTTTATATTGAGTGATAGTAGCAGCGGTAGTTTAAATATAGTTGAACACAATATTTACAGGTACAAAAATTATACAGATAAAGCAGGCCATAAGGGTGTTTTATTGATTGGTATAAGCGAAAGGGCCTATGGGAAAAATATAACACCATTCCTTACTGCCCTGAAGCAAACCAGGGTGGAGAAACTCAATAAATTTGCGGGATATAAAATCCCGGATATTGAGATCAAATCTTAGCTTGCAGAGTTCTCTGCTTACCTGCTTTTGAAATTCAGTATTTAAACTTGGAGGTTTTCTTGCTAATATTACGCCATGAAACAATACGGGCTTATAGGCTACCCCCTTTCACATTCTTTTTCAAAGAAATATTTTGCCGAAAAATTCAAGAATGAAGAGATAACCGATGCGGCTTACGAGCTGTATCCGCTCGAAAATATCAAAGATCTGCAAGATCTGCTGGATGAGCACCCGGATATCTGTGGCCTCAATATCACCATCCCGCACAAGGTTGCAGTATTACCCTACCTGGATTGGATTGAACATGATGCTCGTAAAGCAGGTGCGGTAAACTGTATCTGTGTAATTGCTGAAAGTCCCTTACAGGCAGCCTTTACCGGTGAAGTTGGCGTAGAGGGCCATGATTTCAGACTAGAAGGATACAATACCGATCTGTATGGTTTTGAGATGTCCATCCGTCCGCTCATTAAGGATTTTGAAGCTGAGGCCCTGGTGCTGGGCGATGGCGGCGCGGCGAAAGCGGTAAAATGTGTGTTGGAAAACATGGGCATCGCCTTTAAAACCGTTACCCGCAAACCGCACCCCGATCATATCCTGTTCAGCGACCTGAAACCCCATCATATTAAACAGCATAAGATCATCATCAACACCACGCCCATCGGTACATCACCCAAAATTGATGAATGCCCGCCGATACCCTATGAGGCCATAACCGATGAGCATTTACTGTACGATCTGATCTACAACCCGGAGGAAACCTTATTTTTAAAAAAAGGCCGTGAGCAGGGCGCCGCAACTAAAAATGGTTACGAAATGCTGGTACTGCAAGCCGAAAGATCATGGGAGATATGGAATACTAAAGACAGGCGGGTATGAGATACACCGGACTATTGATAGGAGGCATGTTGTTTTTGGCGGCATGTGGTGGTAACCATGATTATTCGCCAAAACCGCGGGGATATTACCGTATTGCTTTCCCTAAAAAGGAATATCAGGATTATAACACGGGCTGTCCTTATTCATTCAGCTATCCCAAATATGCGGTTATTGAACCCGACAGAACCAAAGGTGCCAAGCCATGCTGGGTAAATATGCAATTCCCGCAATTTCATGCTACGCTGCACCTAAGTTATCAGCCGGTAACATCCAAAAAAGTATTTAACGAATTGGTAGAAGATGCCCGCACCTTCGCCTTTAAACATACGGTAAAAGCTACTTCTATTGACGAAGGCGTAATAAGCTATGCCGACCGCAAGGTTTACGGAATCTATTACACTATTGATGGCAACGCGGCTTCATCGGCCCAATTTTTCCTCACCGACAGTACTAAAAATTACCTGCGCGGAGCTTTATATTTTAACTCCGAACCCCGCCTGGATTCCATTCAACCCGTACTCAATTTTATCAAGCAGGATGTAGCCGTGATGATTAAGAGTTTTAAATGGAGAGCCCCCTAGCCCCCTGAAGGGGGAACTCTTTAATGGTGATGATAATATCGAATAATGAATTTTGAATATCGAACATCGATTTTTTTACTTCATTATTTAGCATTAAAAATTCGATGTTCGATATTTCCATTTAGCTTATAGTTCCCCCTTCAGGGGGTTAGGGGGCTCAATAGGCAAGCAGTTTCTCCACTGTTTCTTCCAACCGTGCTTTGGCCAAAAACTGGTCTTCCAGGGCTTTGTTCATGGGGATGGCGGTATCCAGGCTGCCGCAGCGCATTACGGGGGCATCCAGGTATTTAAAGCAATGCTCGGCTATATGGGCTGCTATTTCCGCACCAAAGCCGCTGGTGAGTGTGTCCTCGTGCAATACCAGGGCTCTGCCGGTTTTCTTTACGCTTGCTTCTACTGCCTCATGATCCCAGGGCAGCAGGCTGCGCAGGTCGATGATCTCGAGTGACAGCTCCGGATGTTTTTCCGCGTATTCCAATGCCCAGTGTACACCCAAACCAAAGGTAACAATGCTGGCCTGTGTACCTTGTTTTACTATATTGGCTTTGCCTATCTCTATCAGTACATCATTGTCGGGCACATCGCCGCTGATGCTGCGATACAGGTATTTGTGTTCAAAATAAATAACCGGGTTTGGATCGTCGATAGCGGCCAATAGTAAACCTTTAGCATCGGCCGGGAAGGCCGGGTAAACCACTTTAAGTCCGGGCGTTTTGGTGAACCAGGCCTCGTTGCTTTGCGAGTGGAAAGGGCCTGCTCCTGTTCCTGCACCTGTTGGCATACGCACCACCACATCAACAGCCTGTGCCCAGCGATAATGTGTTTTGGCTAGGTTGTTAATGATCTGGTTAAAGCCGCAGGTCACAAAATCGGCAAACTGCATTTCAACAATGGCTTTATATCCATTGAGGGCCAAACCCATGCCTGCTCCTACAATGCCCGATTCGCAAATAGGCGTATTGCGCACACGTGGTTTGCCAAATTCCTCCACAAAGCCCTGGGTTATTTTAAAGGCGCCGCCATACTCGGCAATATCCTGCCCCATGATCACCAGGTTAGGGTGTTTGCGCATAGCCTGGCGCAGACCATCGCTTATGGCATCAATATATCGTTTATGAGTTGCCGGAGTTGTTGCCGGTTGTGTGGCCGGGAACTGGTAAGGCTGGTACATATCCCGCACTTCGGTTGCTATATCCGGAACAATATCGGCCTCGTTGTATACCTTTTCAAATTCTGTTTCAATAAGGGCAGTGATCTCCTTTTTGAATACCGGGATCCACTCGGGGCGGATCACGCCTTCGTCCAATAAATATTTTTCAAAATTAGCTACCGGATCTTTGCCGGCCCACCATTCAAACAAATTCTGCGGAACGTATTTGGTTCCTGAGGCTTCCTCGTGCCCACGCATCCGGAAAGTCATACACTCCAGCAATACCGGTCGCGGGTTTTCGCGGATGCTTTCATTGATCTCTTGAATAGTATGATAAACTTCCAGTATGTTGTTGCCGTCAATGCGGCGGCCTTCTATTCCATATCCTATAGCCTTATCAACCAGTTTTAAACAATTGTACTGCTCGTTAACCGGGGTCGAAAGACCGTAGCCGTTGTTCTCTATCAAAAATATAACCGGTAGTTTCCAAACCGATGCAATGTTGAGGGCCTCATGAAAATCACCCTCGCTTGTAGCTCCCTCGCCGGTAAATACCAGGGTCGATCTTTTCCGTTCGGCTAAAACATCGGCCAGGGCAATGCCATCGGCCAGGGCCAGCTGCGGGCCAAGGTGCGATATCATCCCGATGATCTTATATTCCTGCGTACCGAAATGGAAAGAACGGTCGCGCCCTTTGGTGAATCCCGAAGGCTTACCCTGCCACTGGGCCATCAGCCGGGAAAGCGGGATATCGCGGGTGGTAAAAACACCCAGGTTGCGGTGCATGGGCAATATATATTCATCGCTTTGCATGGCCAGCGTACTGCCCACGGCAATAGCTTCCTGGCCTATGCCCGAAAACCATTTGCCAATACGGCCCTGGCGTAAAAGGATCAGCATCTTCTCCTCAATGAGGCGCGGCAGCAACAATTTTTTGTAAAAAAATGTTAAATTTTCGTTATTCAGGTTTTTACGGTCAAAAATCATAGTGTAAAACTACTGAAGTTTTTAAAACTTTGTATGTTTGGTAATCCTATCTAATAACTATGAAACGAAACGGACTTTTACTCCTCGCGCTACTGCTGATCATTGGGTTTGCCGCCAGCTCACAGGATTATTTTTTATTGCCCGAAAGCTTTAACATGAAAAAAGGCGATAAGCTGAGCCTGCACCTGTTAAGCGGTAACGAATTTCAAAAAGACGCGGAATACCGGTATAAAGACGCCAAGATTTCCAAGTTTATGCTTTATGAAGGATCAAAAAAAACCGATCTGAGCCTGGCGCCCAAAGATACATCGGCCAATGTGCTGAATTATAAACTGGAGAACAGCGGAATGGCCCTCATTGAGGTAGTAAAAAGCGAAAGCATCGAATCGGAAAGAAATAAATTTTTAAAGTATCTGGATAATGAAGGTCTGGATAAAATAGCCGAAGACGCCAAGAACAGTAACCAACAATACTTTGTTGAAAAAACAAACCGGTATCTAAAAACACTGATAGCGGTTGATAAACCCAATGGTAAAGATTTTGATAAGCCCCTGGGCGAAACCTACGAAATAGTAATACAGCAAAATCCGTATAAAGCCAGTTATGGCGATGATGTAACCGCCAAGATATTATTTAAAGGAAAACCATTAAAAGATGCCGTGGTGATTGTATACACCAGGACTATAAACGGTAATGTGTTCCCACAAAAACTGAGTTCTGATGCGCAGGGGCAGATCTACTTTAAACTAAGCCGCGAAGGCGTATACATGATCAGCTCGGTACATGTGGAAACATCAACCGATAAAAATGCCGATTTTGAAAGCTGGGGAGCCACCTTCACTTTTGCCTTTAAAAATGCCGATAGCGCACCAAATACTTACAAAGAATTTGGCTTTGGTGATAAGCACTAGCCAAAGCCCCCTAGCCCCCTAAAGGGGGAACTCTTTAATGGTGGCGATAATAATATCGAATAATGAATATCGAACATCGATTTTTTACTTCAATATTCAATATTAGAAATTCGATGTTCGATATTTTCCTTTCGCTTGGAGTTCCCCCTTTAGGGGGTTAGAAGTCCAACATACCCAAACGTAGTGAGCTGTTTGCTACTCCGGTTGGCATCGGTAACAATGAGTGCGCCATCCCTGTAAAGTGCTATACCTTCCCAGTTATTTTTTGGTGCCGGGAATGCCGAGGTTACTTGTTTCCAATGTTTATCCTTCCGGTTATTGAGCATCACGATACGGCCATAGCTGGTGCTTTTCTTTTTCAGGTAATCAGGGTTGGCTGTGATATTAGCCTTCAGATCGGGAACAGCTGTTTTTATATTTTCTTCCTGATTTTTAAGCTGATCGTTATTCAGGTAGGCGTCATAATCACCGTTCCAGAAATAATTGATCCCATAAATTTTGTCTTTTTGGGTAGCCGTCATATCCGTTATCCTGAAATAAAGGAAAGGCACTTTGATAACTTTCGGTTGCCTGGTAAATGAAGTATCAATAAGGTAGCCTTTACCTCCACCGGGCATGCCATTGTACTCATAGTAAGCCAGTAGTTTTTTCTCTTTGGGCAGCCAGGTTACGCTTTCAAAACCAGCGTTGTTGATACGTAACGGCCGTTTAAGCGTTGCAAAATGCAGTGGATCGATGGTGATGGTATTTTGAAGGGTATCCAGGGTGCCGCGTAGTAAGAAACAATAATCGTAAGTATCGTTGGTTTCGATAGATAGATATGCCGTATTGTTAACGATGGTTATCGCCTCAAAGCCTTCATAATAAGTTTTTACAGAATCGGGCAGCTGATTTAGATTTTTAACACGAACAGGCTTGTAGGCTGTTAAGGCGGTGTCCTTACCGTCAATTACACGGCCAATGCTATCGGCCAACAGGCTGTAAATGAAAAAATCACCGTCGAGTTTGGTTTCTTTATGACTGCCGTATTGGGGCTCCAGGTAAACCCTACCGCCATACATAGCCATACCCGAAAACTCCTCGTTTACACTGCTGATATTTTTTGGAAGCGGGATGTTTTTAAAGACACTTTGGCTGTGGGCAATGCCCGAGAAAAACAGGCTGCCGAGAAACAATATGAACGATAAATATTTTTTATACATGGGTGTTTTAAATGGATGTTTAAAGGTAGGCAAATCGTTTAGTTTTAAAAATGCAAAGGCGATGCTAAAAGCCGAAGACGCAAAGCTTAAAGTTTCTTATTATATAATAATGGCTTTAGGCTTTCTGCTTTGAGCTTTAGGCTTACTCAAAAACTTATATCTTTACGGCAATCGACAAAAATTTAACAAATTTTAACATTTAAGCGGGCATTTTTTTTGGCGAAAAAATGTTAGTGTGAGTAAGTTTGCCTACCGAACAAAAAAGAAGCATGGAAGAATTAAAAAGTAATACCGAAAACGTTTCATCAGGCGCTGTTACGGGTAGCGTATCATATTCAACCGATATCAGGGCGCTGAATGAAATGATACAAAAAGAAAGCGCTTTTATCGATATCCTGAGAATGGAATTGGATAAAGTGATCGTTGGACAAAAATATATGGTGGAGCGGTTACTGATCGGTTTGCTGGCCGATGGGCACATCCTTTTGGAAGGTGTACCGGGATTGGCGAAAACGCTGGCCATCAACACACTGTCAAAAGCTATTCAGGCTGATTACAGCCGGATCCAGTTTACTCCGGATTTGTTACCTGCCGATTTGCTGGGTACCATGATATACAACCAGAAAAAAGAAGAGTTCATTGTGCGTAAAGGCCCATTGTTCTCCAACTTTATCCTGGCCGATGAGATTAACCGTGCACCTGCCAAAGTACAGAGCGCGCTGTTAGAAGCGATGCAGGAACGCCAGGTAACTATTGGCGATAATACCTTCCCGCTGCCCAATCCCTTCCTGGTACTGGCTACCCAGAATCCGATTGAGCAGGAAGGAACCTACCCGCTGCCCGAAGCACAGGTTGACCGTTTTATGCTCAAAGTAGTGATCGGCTATCCGGAGAAGGAGGATGAAAAACGAATTATCCGTGCCAATATATTACCAGGCGGGATGCCAAAGCCAACGGCTGTTATTAAACCCGATGAAATTGTGCGTGCCCGTAAAATTGTAAGAGAAGTGTACATGGACGAAAAAATAGAGCAATACATTGTGGATATTGTTTTCGCTACCCGTTACCCTGAGCAGTTTAAACTGGCGCATTATAAAAACCTGATCACCTTTGGTGCATCGCCAAGGGCCAGTATCAACCTGGCGCTGGCTGCGAAGGCATATGCGTTCATCAAACACAGGGGTTATGTGATACCTGAGGATGTACGGGCTATTTGTCATGATGTATTGCGTCACCGTATTGGTTTAAGCTACGAGGCAGAGGCCGAGAACATCACCTCAGAAAATATTATTACAGGGATATTGAATGTGGTAGAAGTACCGTAGGCCCATCCAAACCCTCCCCTAAAGGGAGAGGGCTTAAAAAAAAACAAGAGATCAAAGGAATTAGAAAATAAAACATGCAAATCAAAAGTCTCACCCTTCAGGGGGAGATTTAGAGGGGGCTCGGGGCTTATGGCTAAGGATACCAAAGAACTGCTGAAAAAAGTAAGGAAGATCGAGATCAAGACCCGGGGCCTAAGTAATCACTTATTCTCGGGCGAGTATCATTCGGCTTTCAAGGGCCGTGGTATGGCTTTTAGCGAAGTGCGCGAATACCAGCTGGGCGATGAGATCCGCACTATCGACTGGAACGTGACCGCGCGTTTTAACCATCCTTACGTGAAAGTTTTTGACGAGGAACGCGAGCTTACCTTTATGCTGCTGGTTGATGTGAGCGGGTCCGAAAACTTTGGAACGCAAAATCAGCAAAAGCAGGATATCGCAACCGAGCTTTGTGCCGTGCTGGCATTTTCGGCCATACAGAATAATGATAAAGTGGGGGTGTTGTTTTTTAGCGATAAGATCGAAAAATTTATTCCTCCCAAAAAAGGCCGCAGCCATATCCTGATGATCATCCGCGAGTTGATCGACTTTAAGCCGGAAAGCAAAGGAACCAACGTTGCCGAGGCGCTCAAGTTCTTCACCCGTGCTATCAAAAAAAGATGTACCGCTTTTATCATCTCCGATTTTATAAGTCCGGCTTTTGATGATGAGTTGAAGATCGCCAATAAAAAGCACGACCTGATTGCCCTGCGACTTTATGATAAACGCGAAGAAGAATTCCCGAATCTGGGTCTTATCCCGATGAAGGACGAAGAAACCGGCGAACTGCTTTGGGTGAATACCTCTGACGAGGCCGTACGCACCGCCTTTAAAGCCGAAGGATTAAGAAGGAACGGTCAGCTGAAGGAAACTTTCAATCGCTCTGGTGTTGATTTTACCAGCATTGGCACCCATGAATCATACGTGAAACCATTAATGACATTATTTAAAAAGCGGGAAGGCAAAAGATGATAAAGTGCTTTATAAAAAACCTGCTATTGTTAACCATACTGCTTTCCGGTTTTGCTTACCAAAGCAGTGCCCAAAATGTAGAGGTTGGAGCCCAGCTTGATCGTAAGGCTATTAAAATAGGTGAGCAAACGCAGCTGCATATCACTGCCCGCATGCGCGTGAAGGATCAGGTTGATTTTCCGGTGCTGGCAGACAGTATTGCCAATAAAATTTTGATTGTAAGTGGTAAAGCCGATACCGTAGTTGATAAAAACAATGCAGGTATGGAAACTATAGGGCATCACTATACCATTACCGCATTTGACAGCGGCGAGTATGTGATCCCGTCGTACGCATTCCATACCGCAAATGGTGAGGTTAAAACCGAACCGTTAAAGCTGATAGTAGCCACTGTTGCCGTGGATACCACCAAAGCCGCTTATGACATTAAGCAGCCGCTGATTGTTCAATATACTTTTTTAGACTGGCTGATGGATCACCTGACTCTGGTAATCATTATAGAAGCGGTCATATTGATTGGCGGGATACTTTTTGTGATTTATTACGTCCGGAAAAAGAATAAGAAAGAGGTAGTGGTAGAAGAGCCCAAGCCGTTGGTGCCAATACATGTAGTGGCGCTGCAAAAACTTACCGAGCTGCGCAACAGAAAGTTATGGCAACAGGAGCAAACGAAACTATACCATACGGAGCTTACCGATATTATGCGCGATTACCTGGAAAACCGTTATGTGATCAAAGCGCATGAGCAAACCTCCGATGAGATATTTGCCAGCCTGCGGTACATGGATATTACCGACGAGAACCGCAACGCGCTGCGCCAGGTATTGATACTGGCCGACTTGGTGAAATTTGCAAAAGAGAAACCATTGCCGCAGGATAATGAACAAAGCATGGATAATGCCGTTGCCTTTGTAAACAGAACGCAGCAAGCCATTCAACCACCCATTGTAAAGCAAGAGGATAATAAATGAGCTGGTTTAAAGGAATAGAATTTGCCCATCCGGGATTTTTCTGGTTGTTTATCATCATCCCATTAATGGTGGCCTGGTATGTTTGGAAACAGCGCCAGTTACAGGGTACATTGGGCGTACCTACTTTAAAGAGTTTTGCCTTTAAAAAAAGCTATACGGCCCGTTTCAGGCATGTGGGGATTGGATTACGATCATTAGCTGTTGCCGCCTTAATTGTGGCGCTGGCCAGGCCGCAGTCGTCATTAAGCTGGCAGGATAGTACTACGGAGGGTATCGACATTATGATTGCCTCAGATATTTCGGGCAGTATGCTGGCCGAAGATTTTAAACCCAATCGTCTGGAGGCAGGTAAAAATATCGCTATTGACTTTATCAAAAATCGCCCTAATGATCGTATCGGTCTGGTGATCTTCAGCGGTGAAAGTTTTACGCAATGCCCGCTCACCATAGATCATGATGTACTGATCAACGTATTCTCGGACATTAAGAACGGGATGATTGACGATGGAACAGCTATAGGTATGGGCCTGGCAACGGCAGTAAACCGGTTAAGAACCAGTACCGCCAAAAGCAAGGTGATCATTTTGCTCACCGATGGTTCAAACAACTCCGGCTCTATACCGCCCATTACTGCTGCCGAGATAGCCAAGCAGTTTGGTGTAAGGGTTTATACGGTAGGTTTGGGTACCAATGGTTATGCGCCTTACCCGGTACCTACGCCCATGGGAATACAATACCAGCGCATGAAGGTGGATATAGACGAAGGTACGCTATCAAAAATAGCCAATATTACCGGGGGCAAGTATTTCAGGGCCACCAATAACGAAACGCTGAGACAGATATATACACAGATTGATAAGCTGGAGAAGGCTAAGATAGATGTAACCCAGTATCGCAGAAAAACAGAAATGTTTATGCCCTGGGCCATCATCGCACTGGCATTATTGTCGCTTGAGTTTTTATTAAAGAACACGCTGTTCAAAGGAGCTTTAACATAATCGAAAATAGAATCAAGAATTTAGAATCAAGAGTCAAGAAAAAATTGGGCCTGATCAATAAGCTTTAATAAGAAATATAGAGTCAGCAATATTTTTGCATTTGTCTTAACTCTTGATTCTTGGCTCTTGATTCTTAACAAAAAGAAGAATGCTACGTTTTGCACATACAGATATTTTATGGGGACTGCTGGTTATTCCGGTATTTATCCTGCTGTTTATTCTCGTAAGCCGCTGGAAAAGGAAAGCCATTGCCTCCCTGGGCGATAAAAATGTGGTACGCCTCATGATGCCGCAGGTTTCGTTTTCAAGACCATGGCTTAAATTCATATTTTTTGTGGTGGCCTACGCTTTTGTGATCATCGGTATGGCTGATCCGCAGCTAGGGTCAAAAACCGAAGAAGTAAAACGTAAAGGTGCCGATTTGATGATATTGCTCGACGTATCCAACAGTATGCTGGCGCATGATCTGGCGCCAAGCCGACTGGAAAATGCCAAGAGGGCTATTTCGCAACTGGTAGACAGGATGCATGATGACCGTATCGGTCTGATTGTTTTTGCAGGTGAAGCCTACGTGCAATTGCCTATGACTACCGATTACTCGGCGGCCAAACTGTTTTTAAATACCGTTAATACGGGCATGGTTCCTACGCAGGGAACGGCAATTGGTGCGGCTATTGAGCTGGGTGTAAAGTCACTTGATTTTAAGAATGGAACTGGCAAAGCCATGATCCTGATAACCGATGCCGAAAATCATGAAGATAACGCTATGGAAGCCGCATCTGCAGCCAAAAGCAAAGGTGTAATGGTGAATGTTATAGGAGTGGGTTCGGCAGATGGAGCGCCTATTCCGCTTAACCCCAATGAGCCTAACAGCCCCTTCCGTACCGATGAAAGTGGGAATAAGATTATTACCAAGCTGAATGAACAAATGGGTAAGGATATAGCTGCTGCCGGTGGTGGCATTTATGTAAGGGCCAACAACTCCAACAGCGGTTTGAGTATTGTGATGGATCAGGTAGCCAAAGTTCAGCGCAAAGAGTATGATAACAAATCATTCAAGGATTTTGAAGACCGCTTTCAATTTTTCCTGGCTATAGCGCTGGGCCTGTTGGTGGCGGAGTTTTTTATATCTAACCGTAAAAACATGCGGTTAAGCGGGTTGAAATTATTTGAAGTAAAAAAGTCATGAAGCAATATATCATCGTAGTTATATTAGTGCTGCAGGCTTCTATCCTTTTTGCCCAGCAGGAGAAAAAGTATATCAGGCAGGGTAACCAACTTTACCAGCAGCAAAACTATAAGGATGCCGAAAACAATTACCGGGTATCCATCGGTAAACAGGGTAAAACCGTTGCCGGTAACTTTAACCTGGGCGATGCCTTGTATAAGCAAAATAAATATGCCGATGCAGGGCAGCAGTTTAGCAAAATAGCCGCATCAAGCAAAAATAAAAACGTGTTGGCCAAAGCTTATCATAACCTGGGCAACTCCATGTTACAGTCAAAAAAGCTGGAAGAAAGCGTGGCTGCGTACAAAAAATCATTGTTGAATAATCCGGAAGATGAGGAAACCCGCTATAACCTGGCGTATGCCCAGGAAAAGCTGAAACAAAAGCAGAAACAGGATAAGAACAAAAACAACAAGAACAACAAAGACAAGAATAAGGATAACAAGAACAAAGACAAGGATAAGAAGGATCAGGATAAAAAGAAAGACGATAAGGACAATAAAGATAAGAAGGACGATAACAAAAACGGGCAGGATAAAAACGACCCGAACAAGAATAACGGTGATCAGAAACCCGATCCAAATAACGTATCCAAAGATGATGCGGAACGTATGCTGGAAGCTTTGAACAACGACGAAAAACAAACGCAGGATAAGCTGAAAAATAAAAAACAAAAAGGTGCTAAAATGCACATCGAAAAAGAATGGTAATTGAGGAGTGAGTGCGGGTTGCCGGAATTGGCTGGGTGTAGGATGAGCTAATCTGGCTCCTTATACAGGAATCCCGCTCCCTGCCACTCGGATCAGATAAAAGAAATAATGAAAAAGAACTACTTCATATTGTTATTACTACTGCTGAGTACAAGCGTGCTTTTTGCTGCCGATATTCATTTTACGGCATCGGCAAGTAAAACAGAAGTGAGTACAACAGAGCAGTTTGAAGTAACTTTTACTGTGAATAATAATGGCGATCGTTTTACGCCGCCTTCATTTACCGGTTTCCTGGTAGTGTCGGGTCCTAACATGTCTACCAGTATGGAAGTTATTAATGGCAATGCCTCTTCGAGCATGGCTATTAGCTACGTACTGATTGCGGTAAAAGAAGGTACTTACACTATTGGTCCGGCGACTATTTTTTCTGGCGGAAAACAGCTAAGTACCCAGCCGCTGAAAATAAAAGTGGTAAAAGGCAGCCCTTCTCAACAAAATAATGCGGCTGCTGCTGCGGCTGCTGCTCAGTCGCAAAGTGCGCCTGATAGCCGGGTTACCGTGAAAAGGCCGGGTACGGATATTAATAAATCATTATTTATCAGGGCTGATGTTGATAAAAGCAATGTATACCAGGGCGAGCAGATCACTTTAACTTACAAATTGTATACCCGGGTAGCTATTGTAGGCAGCGAACCAGAAAAACTTCCGGATCTGAACGGTTTTTTTAGTCAGGATATCAAAAGCCCAAATCAGAACCCGAATTGGCACGTAGAAACGTACAAAGGCGTAAAATTCAATGTGGCCGATATGAAAAAAAATATCCTGTTCCCTCAACATGCGGGTAACATCACCATTGATCCGATAACTATGCTGTTTGTGATTCGTGAGGCAGCCAAAGCAAGCGACGATGATATGTTTGGACAGTTTTTCGGCACCTACAACGATGTCAAATACAGGATCAAAAGCATGCCAACCGTTATTCATGTAAAGCCATTACCTCCGGGAAAACCTGATGGCTTTGGTGGCGCGGTGGGTAAGTTCTCTATCAGTACATCACTGGATAAAAAAGAGCTCAAGGCCAATGATCCGCTCAACTATAGCATTAAAATTTCGGGAACCGGAAACCTGAAACTGTTAAAACCTTTAAGCCCTGTATTCCCTGCCGATTTTGAGAAATACGATCCCAAAACGGAGGACACCATTGCCGAAAAAGAAAGCGGCGAAACAGGCACCCGCATCTATAACTATTTGCTGATACCACGGCATGAGGGCGATTTTAATATCGACCCGGTTAAGTTTTCGTACTTTAACCCGACTACCGGCAAATATGTGTCGCTGCCAACCGAGGGCTTCAAAATAAAGGTAAACAAGGGTACCCTGGAAAATAATGTGACCGCATTTTCGGGCGCTGATAAACAGGATGTAAAACTATTGAACAAAGATATCCGCTATATTAAAACCAGCGGTGATATCACCAAAAACGGCGAAGGTTTTTACGACTCGAACCTATACTATAGTTTATTGGCTTTTGGTCCGCTTTTGTTTTTAGGCGCGTTGATATACGGTAAATGGTACGAAAAAAATAACAGCGATATTGTGGAGGTAAAAAAGAGGAAAGCCGGTAGAATTGCAGCTAAACACCTGGCTAGTGCGCAGGCGCAGTTAAAAGCCAATAATTCCAAAGCTTTTTATGAAAACGTATTCAGGGGCTTGTATGGTTATTTAAGCGATAAGCTGAATATTGCCGCGGCCGACCTGAACCGCGAAAGAATTGCCTCAGAACTAAAAGCGCGTTCGCTGGATGAAGGACTGATCAACGAACTGCTGGATACGCTTGACTTATGCGATATGGCACGTTATGCGCCGGTATCGGGTATTTCGGAGCAGCAGATGTTCGACAAAGCCAAAAACATGATCAATGACATTGAAGATAAATTGTAGATGTGCGGATATGCAGATTAAAGATGTGCAGATGAAATCACTCTTTAAAGACTTACGAAGTTTTTAAAACTTCGTAAGTCTGACTATTCAACGGCAGATGAAATCAATAATTCAATAAATCACTAATTCAATAATTAATCACCCCGATGAGGCGTATTATATATTTGTTATTACTTATCGTATCGCCGCTATTGGCTTTCAGCGATGATGCTACGTCGGCGCTCTTTAAAAAAGGTAATGCCGAGTATGCCAAAGCTCAGTATAAGGAGGCTATAGCCTCTTACCAGAAACTGGTTGACGGTGGTTACCGCTCGGTTGCGGTTTACTTTAACCTGGGTAATGCCTATTACAAAAACGACGATATCCCATCGGCATTACTGTATTATGAAAAGGCGCACAAGCTTTCACCAGGCGATGAGGACATCCGTATCAACATACAGCTGGCCAATTTAAAAACCACCGACAAGCTGGAAGCCACACCAGAGTTTTTTATTACCAAATGGTGGCACGGGTTTATCCTGGCCTGCTCCTTAGGTACACTGGCTGTACTGAGTGTGTTGTTGATATTGGCCGGAGCGTTGTTGTTGATCTTATATCGCTTTACCCAATCGGTAACCGTTAAAAAAGTATCTTTTTACTCGGCTTTAGCGCTGGTGTTTTTAGGACTGGTTTGCATTTTTGTAGCTGGTCGTCAGGCCGATTATTTTGACAGCCATCACGAGGCCATTGTTTTCAGTGGTTCGGTAACCATTAAAAGTGCACCAACGCTGAAGTCGAAAGATCTGTTTGTACTGCATGATGGTACTAAGGTTGATATCCTGGAGCATAATAACGATTGGGTAAAGATCAGGCTATCTAACGGAAACGAAGGCTGGATAACTGCTACGGATATCAGGGAGATATAAGGTGGTGGTTAGCTTATAGTTCATGGTTCATAGAAGCTAGAATCAAGGCTATCTATAAAACGACATAGCTATGTCGCTATAATTCATGAATTATAGACTATGAACCATTAATCCATTAACTATAAACAGCAAACGTTTTCTCGCCAACTTCCAGCAAATTCAGCACATCTTCTTGGGTGCCGGTAAATGGTCCGGATGATTCTATTTTAAAGCTGGCCATGGCAGCTGCAAACTCGCCGGCTTCCTGGAACGATGCACCTTTAATGCGTTGGTATAAATAGCCGGCCATGTAGGTATCGCCGCAGCCGGTAGCATCAACAACCGCTGTAGGGGTGTAGGCAGGTACGTTGTAAAAAAGACCACCGGCATAAATTACAGAGCCCATGCTGCCCAAGGTAATCACTACTTCTTTAACACCCCAATCGGCCAGTACAAATGCACCTTTTTTAATATCGGTAAGTCCGGTAAGGGCTTCCAGTTCGTGCTCATTAACCTTTAAAATATCAATGTATTGCAGGGCTTCTTTTTTGGCGGGCCAGTCAACCGGGATCACATTTTTATCTTCCACCTTGCGTAAATAACCTTGTGCATCCAATGATACCCTGCCACGACTGCTCAGTTCCTTGATAAGACTAACCGGGATATCATCGGCCAAAAGCGGACCTAAGTGAAATATCTTTGCATCAATTCCCTGCAGTTGTTCTACAGTAAAAGGATCGGCTTTCTGGAGCACGCGCTGGGTGCGGTGATCCTGGTTGCCGGAGTAAATATTTTCGAAATATACGGTATGGGCGCAGGTTGATGCATGTACTTCGGTACCCTTGGCACGTAAAGCCTCAACAGTAGGCATTTCACTTTCGGCAAGCGAGGTTACCAAAGTATAGCTTACATCCATATTACGGATGGCGCTTGAAAAATAAAAAGATGTACCACCGGCCATATGTTTAACCGCTTGCGGTGTCACCACTTTATCTAACGTAATATGCCCTATGCAACAAATATCGTACATGAAATTCCCCCCTTATTAACCAATGCCCCTGCTTTTTATATTCGGAGCAAACCGCAAAGGTAGATAATAAGATGGTTTATTAAATGTATAATGCTGGTTACATGCAAAAAAATGACATATAATGGGTAGTGGCTGTTGATGCAGAATGAAATCAATGCGTTTTTTTCCAGGAGACCATGGCTTCTTTAAAGCCCGATTCATAATCGTCTATTGTTTTCTTTTTTATAACAGGCCACTCATTTGTGGGTTTGCTTAGCGGTTCGTTACCGGCTTTATTGGCAAAGGCAGAATTCATGGCGCTCATGCCCGTTAAATTTATCCAGCGCTGATCATATTTTTCTTCATTTGATCGTTCAAACGCGATTACCTTGGAAATTGCTTTCTCCAGATCATCCAGATGCGCGAAGGCGTATTGATTAATATCCGGGCCAAATGTTTGGTTGTATTGTGCTGCAGATGCCGATTTATCGGCACAGCGGTTAACATCATATCTTGCCCTTAGCTGGGCCAGATAAAACCAAAAGATAGCGTCGTTGTATTTGCCCGAGGTAAAAAGCGCTTTTGATAAAGCATATAAAACAGGCGGATCATAGGTATTGGGCGATTTTATAATAGAATCGATAAGCTTTGATTGGGTTGGATTTTTAGGGTTTAGCACCGACGACATGATTCTGTTATCATTTTTGGTGTCGATTTTGCTATACGCCCCTTTGGGTTTCACGGTATGGTTTGTAATGTTTTGTGCCCTGGTTACAAATACAGGCAGGATGAGGAGCAAGATTACAGTTGTTTTTTTCATGGCAGACAATGAATAAAAGGTTTATCTATATAATCGGTTATCGATAAAGGAGATGTGCTGCTGCCCCTGTTTTTGAAAAAATAAATATAGAACTATTTTCCAAAATATAATACCAACTTCGTCATAGCCAGGGAGGAATGAAAATTACTCCACTCAATTACTTCTTTTTCAATATCTTTAATTTTAACCTTAAAACTCATCAAATGAAAGCAAAAACAATTTTACTGCTCCTGTTTTTGGCACTTTCTGTTAGTTGCCTGCAGGCACAAACTACAGATATGCCCAAAGTAAAAAAAGGCATGATCAAGGTAACTGTCCTTTACCCCAACGGCGATGGGAAAACCTTTGATATGGATTATTACACTAAACATCACATGCCACTGATGGCTAAATTTTTTAACCTGAAAGTTTACGCTATTGATAAAGGCATATCAAGTGGAACGCCCGATAAACCGGTTCCGTTCCTGGCCATAGGCTATCTATATTTTGACAAGCTTTCTGATTATGAAACCGCCCTCGCAAAGCATCTTGACGAGATCAGAGCCGATTTTCCGAAGTATACCAATGTTACACCTCTTATCCAGATCAGCGAGGTGGTTCAATGATCAATATGGAATAATATTCGCTAAAAATTGCGTATATTTGTATGTATAAACAGCCCGGTTTTCCGCTCAAAAAGGAAAACCGGGCTGTTTTGTTAAGAGAAAATACAGACTAAAAATTACTCGTTTAAGAGTTAGTTGATTGATATTCAAAAATTTAATACTTTTTAAACCTTTCAAAACCCATCGAAAATTTGTTAAAAAGTGTTAAAATCGATGGTTTTGAACCAATTTTCGAACGTTTTTGAGCCATTTTTACCTTGTTTTTGATCAGAAAAGTGTTAAAATTCAACTTTAAAAAGTTTTTCAGGTAACCTGTAGGTTTCTTAAAGAACAGCCAATAAAGTTACCCCGCTCATTACAATCATAAGGGCATCTTCTACAATAGTAACGGTGCTCATGGGCAGGTTAAAAACAGCACCGAGACAGGCGCATTGAATTTTGCGTTTGTTCAGCACACTTTGCAGCACGCCGATCAAACTTACGGCCATCACCACAAAGGTGACTACATTTACGGCAAAAGGCTGCACATCCAGCGCGAAGGCTATACCTAGTCCCAGTTCAACAAAAGCGTATATATATCCCCATGCTTTGAAACGTTTGGCTACAATATCATACATGGAGTAACTATCGGCAAAGCCCTGCAGGTTAAGTAGTTTGAAAAAAGAAAAGGTGAGGAAAAATCCGCTCATAAATACGCGCATGGCAGTCATGGTCATAAAGCCATGCTCCATATAGCCTGCTATAATGGCTATGGCTAAAATATAGCCGAAAATGAGCAGAATGGGTTTGTAGGTGGCCAGCCAGGTGCGGTTTTCCTCGCTCATATCCATACTCATGGCCTGGTGAGTATGTTGTACTTCGCTAAGCTGATATTTGGGATAGTCTTTTAATGCATTTTGAAGTGTGGCTGTTGGGATGTGCTGCGCCATGGTGATATCCGCAGTGCCTTCGGCAAGGGAAATATCCACCTTTTGTACATCTTTGATCTGCGATAGCAGGGTTTGTACTTTATTTTGACAGCCGCCGCAGGTCATGCCGGTTATTTGATAAGTATGTGTCATGATTTATAATTAAATTGATAACACAAATTTACCTACAGCACAGCCGGTAAGCCTTACAGAATTATGGATGGTTGTTATAAGATTTTTACAGGGAGAGAGCCCGTTTATACGTCGTCGATATTTTTGCGGGCGTGCTTTTGCAAACCCTTGAATTGCGAAGGCGTCATCCCGGTTACCTGCTTAAACTGGGCCGAAAGATGCGCTACACTGCTATAGCCTAGTTGATAGGAGATTTCTGACAGGCTCAGTTCGTTATAAATGAGGAGCTCTTTTACTCTTTCAATTTTTTGGGCAATGTGATATTTTTCGATGGTGGTGCCTTCTACAGAGGAAAATAGATTGCTGAGGTAACTATAATCGTGATGCAAATGATCGGTCAGTATAGCCGAAAGTTTTAGAGTATTGGCCGTATCAGTATGATGCACCAGTTTAATGATCTCAGTTTTTATTTGCTCTATTAGCCGGCTTTTCTGGTTATCTATCAGCTCAAAGCCCAGGGAGGTGAGGGATTTTTCCAGCTCCTGAAGTTGCTGTGCTTCCGGGGTTTGTTTCAGCGTTACTTCGCCAAGTTCCAGGCTTAAGGCTTCCAGGCCGGCTTTGTTTAGCTCGGTTTGTACCGCCATTTTACAGCGGTTGCATACCATGTTTTTGATGTACAGTTTCACAGGATCATTCATGTGCTGTAAAGCTATATATAAATCCGTAATGCCGCAAAAGCCCCTGTATGCACAGGGGCTTTGTTAAGCCAAACTAATCAAAAAGCTCCCCCTTTAGGGAAGGCTACTCTTCAGCAGCTAAAACCTTATTGTCGGGGCTTAATAGCCTGGCACTTTCGGCCAGTTTAATAAACTCGGCGCGATAGCCTTCGCTGTCATCACCTTTGGCGGCTCGGGCCATTTTGATAGCCTGATCGTAGCTGGAATGTTGTTTGAATTGCGAATCGCGCAGCAGCATCCCAAACTCGGCTACAGCAGCGGCAAACCGGAAATCGGTTGAGGTGGCATTTAAGGCTACCGGTTTGTCATACACTTCCACATGGCTCATTTTACTTACCGAAGAGGTGGGTTGTTTGTACCGGAATTTGATAGTCAGCATCTCATCAGATGAACTGTTATAAGCCACAGGCTTTGGTTTTTGATATTTAAGGGGATCAACGCTGCCCGAATAGTCGTCTTTTACACCGGCGGGCACTATCTCATAAAAGGCGGTTACGGTATGGCCCGATCCCATATCGCCGGCATCTTTTTTATCGTTGTTAAAATCCTCCTTGTTGAGGGCTCGGTTTTCGTAACCTAATAAACGGTAGGCTTGTACTTTGCCTGGATTAAATTCCACCTGTAGTTTTACATCTTTGGCAATGGTGAATAGGGTGCCACCAAACTCACTGATGAGTGTTTTGCGGGCCTCGGTAATGTTATCGATATAAGCATAGTTGCCATTGCCTTTATCGGCCAGGGTTTCCATTTTACTGTCTTTGTAATTACCCATGCCAAAGCCTAAAACGGATAAGGATATACCGCTTTCCCGTTCTTTCTCAATCAGTTTCTCCATGTCGTCATCGCTGGATGCGCCTACGTTAAAATCGCCGTCGGTAGCCAGCATTACCCGGTTATTGCCGCCTTTCATAAAGTTTTCCATGGCAATTTTGTAAGCCAGCTTAATTCCTGCACCTCCCGCGGTGGAACCACCTGCCTGCAGGTTATCAATAGCGTTGTTAATGGTGGCCTTTTTATCGCCAGACGTGGCCGGTAATACTACACCCGCAGCACCGGCATATACCACAATGGCTACCCTATCTTGCGGACGCAACTGGTTAACCAGCATTTTTAAGGATGATTGCACCAACGGCAATTTATTAGGCTCATACATCGACCCTGATACATCAATCAAAAATACCAGGTTTGATGCAGGCAGCTTATCATTAGCGATGGTTTTGGCCTTTAAGCCGATACGCAGCAAACGGTGATTAGCATTCCATGGCGCGGTGGAAAGTTCGGTGTGTATGGCAACAGGCTCATTATTGGTTGGCCCGGCCAGGTTGTAATGAAAGTAGTTGATCATTTCTTCGATCCGCACCGCATCAGCAGGTGGCAGCTGACCGTTGTTGATAAAGCGCCTTACATTGCTGTACGAAGCCGCGTCAACATCAACAGAAAAAGTGGATAAAGGCTCACTTTCAACGATTTTAAAGCCATTTTCATTGATGCCTTTATAGCTTTCGTTGTCAGCAACCGGAGATGGCATGATTTGTATTTGGCTCATCTGAACAGACTTGTTATAATGCCTCGCGTTTTTGCCGGCGACGATCCCGGTTACTGGTGCTGAGTACATTTGGTCTGTCTGCGGTGCGCTGACAGTAGCAACTGCCCCGGTTATCTCTTTTTTATGCTGTATACCATAGCCAGTTACCACTACTTCGTTTAAGGCTTGATTTGATGCTTTCAGATGAACATCCAGCGTATTGCTTTTGCCAATTTTTACCGTTTGCGATTCAAAACCTATAAAGCTAAATGTAAGGGTGTTTTTACCTGCGGGTATATCAATGGCATAATGACCTTGAGCATCGGTCTGTGTGCCCTGATTGGCGCCTGTAATAGATACTTGTGTGCCGGGCAAGGCCTGGTTTTTGCCGTCATAAACCGTTCCGCTGATGTGGCGGTCGTTGGCAGGCTTAAACCCGGTTAGGCCTGCGAATATTAAAATGAATAGTAGCTGTTTCATAACCTTGTTGTTTTTAATAAGGATGTAACAGCAGCTTAATTTCCATAAACGGTTTAAAAAATTTATTTTGGCGGTGTTTAATGACCAATTTTATCAAACCAAATAAACTAAGTTCATCAACTGATGCCGAACTGTTAGCTGTTTACCGTGATAACGGTGATCTTGCTGTTTTAGGGCAGCTGTATGAAAGGTATATGCCTTTGGTTTATGGCGTTTGCTTAAAGTACCTCAAAGATGAAGAGCAGGCTAAAGATGCCGTGATGAGCATATTTGAAGAGTTGGTGGTTAAGGTGAAGCAGCATGATATAGCCATATTCAGGAGCTGGCTGTATGTATTGGGGCGCAATTATTGCTTGATGCAGTTGAGGAGCGGTAAAAAATTAGAAGTAGTTGCTTTGGACGAGGTTATGGAATTTACCTCGCTTTTGCATCCTGATGATAATAACCGCGAAGAAGCCTATAAAGCTTTGGAGCGTTGCATTGATAAACTAACCGGGGCGCAGCAACAAAGCATCGATCTGTTTTATTTAAAAGAGAAGTGTTATAAAGAAGTGGCCGATATAACCGGTTTTAGTTTGAATGAAGTAAAAAGTTACATACAAAACGGCAAACGGAATTTGAAAATTTGCCTGGAGAAGAATAGTGAGCAATAAAAAAGCCGACATATCGCAGATCAGGAAGTACCTTAACGGGGAGCTTAATGCTAAGGCTATGCACCAGTTGGAGCACGACGCCCTTGACGATCCGTTTTTGATGGATGCCCTGGAAGGCTATGAAATGAGCGGAAAAGATGAACAGGGAAACCTGAACGAATTGGCCGGACGTCTGCAACAACGTACTACCGAAAAAAAAGGCAGGGTTATTTCATGGAAGGTATGGTCAATAGCGGCATCTGTTTTAGTAGTATTAACTATTGGTGGATTATGGCTCAAAAACTCATCCACTACAACTGAAAAAGAAAGAGTAGCGGATGTAGTGCAAACTCCGCAGGCTGATAAAACACAGGTTGTACCACCTAAAGATACTGTAATAGCACCTGTGCCTCCTGCAACTCACCCTGATGCATTGATAGCCCAAAACGTAAAACCAGCACCTGTAGTGAAAGAGGCCATCAAACACTCTGTTGTCAAACCAAGCGATAATGCCGTTTATCAACAGGAGATATCTGCAACTGATAATAAACAAGCTGCAGCAGCACCTGTAACTGATCATTCCTTTGATAAAGCGAAGCAGCCGAATCCTCCGGTGGTTTTGCGGGAAATTATAATAGGAGCCAATAAACCCGATAATACTCAACAGTTAAGCGAGGCTGTGGTGATGGGCTATACTTCGCAAAGTAAAAAAGATAGTGTGGATAACGCGATCGCTATGAGAAGGGAAAAGACCGCAAGATATTCGGCATCATCTATATTACCTGGGAAAGTAGATGGCTTAACTGTGATCCCGGCCGATCCAAAATCACAGGCTGAAGCCAGCCGGATAACGGGTATTATTATTTCGAAGGGTGATGGTTCGCCAGTAATTGGCGCAGCTATACGTATCAAAGGAACCAATAAGTCGACCGTAACGGATACCAATGGTAAGTTTGCACTTCCGGCTTCGCCAACAAACAATAAGAATGAAACTCTGGATATTGCATCCATTGGTTTTGAGCGTAAACAAGTAAGCGCAAAAGTAGGTGATAGCTTAAAGGTTGAATTGAAGGATGCCTCCAATTCGCTTAACGAGGTTGTGGTAACAGGTTATGGCAGTAAGAAGGATGACGATGCCACTGAACCTACGGTGCAAAATGCGCATCCGCAAAATAACTGGAGCGGATTTAAAAAATATCTTCAAAGCAATGCGGTTTTACCCGATGGCACCATAGGCAATGTAAACGTAAGTTTCACGGTAGAAGCTGATGGATCATTGAGTGATTTTAAGATCAAAAAAAGCCTGAATGCTATAGCTGATCAAAAAGCCATCGACCTGATCAAGAATGGCCCTTCATGGATTGGGAATAATAATCATAAAGCTGAAACGGTTACTGTGAAGGTGAAATTCCAGAAACAGAAATAGGAACAAAAAAAAGCGATGGGTTTTTCCATCGCTTCTTCCATATATGATAATGCTCTTTATCCGGATCTTTATTGTTTATTCTTATCCGCAAAAGAAAATACTTTCTGCAATAGCGGCGTAGTACGGGCACCCAGGTTCTGGCGGATATTTAACTCTTCTTTGGCTATTTCAATAAATAAACCCGAGATAGCTTTTTGGGTAGTGTAATCACTAATATCGGGATTCAATTTTTTTACAAAAGGAACTTTATTATAGGCCTGTGCAGCATCTGTATAGTACTTAGTGGCGTTAACTTTGTTAAGACTGCCTTGTATCACCGGTTTAAATTTGGCCGTTAACTGGGCTGTAGTAGCGCGTTGAAAATACTGAGTAGCAGCATCCTGATTGCCCATTAAAATATTGGTTACATCCTGCAGCGTCATATGCTTAATAGCATCCACAAAAATGGGTTTGGCTTGTTTCGCGGCATCTTCGGCAGCACGGTTAAGTGATAGTATCACATTGTCGCACAATTTGCCCATGCCCAAGCTGCGTAACGTTTTTTCGGCCTTTTGCGCTTCTGGCGGGAAAAGTATTTTAACCGCTGCATTGCCAAAAAAGCCATTAACTGCCGATAACTGGTCTGAGCTTTTGCCCGTAGCTACTTCAAGCGCCTGTTTAAGACCATTACCTATCTCCAGGTTGGTAGGTATGGTTTGAGGCGGTTGTACTGCAGCATGTGCAGTCTGGTCGGGCGTGTTGAAGCTGGCTAACGTCATTAATGCCAGCAATCCGGTAATTACTAAAAACTTTGTTCTCATCATGATTAAATTTAGTAAAAAATTGCAGGCAATAAAAAAGTTATCCAAGGAGGTGTATCAATGCAAATACACCACCGGCAATAAGGGCAGATATAGGTATAGTAATGATCCAGGCCCAAATCAGGTTAATGGTTACGCCCCAGCGCACCGCCGAAACCCGTTTGGTTAAACCCACGCCAATAATAGAACCTGTAATAGTATGCGTAGTTGATACCGGGATACCAAATCTTTCTGTGATAAAAAGGGTAACAGCACCAGCTGTTTCCGCGCTTACACCTTCTAATGGGGTTACCTTAGTAATCTTGGAACCCATGGTTTTTACAATTTTCCAACCTCCTGACATGGTTCCGGCTGCAATAGCGGTATAACAAGCCAACGGAATCCACTCGGGCATCGGTGCACCACTTTTAATTACATTGGTGGTAATCAGGGTTACATACAATATACCCATTACTTTCTGGGCATCATTGCCGCCATGTGCAAAGCTTAACGCGGCTGCTGATAAAAGCTGCAACCTTTTAAACCAGCGTTCGGCAACGGCTGGCCTGGCCCTTTTACAGATATGCAGTATCAAAATGGTAATGAGATAGGCTATAACTAAACCAATGAACGGAGCTAAAACAATATAGGCTATAATGGTGAGCACATAATGCATTTCAATAGCATTTAGTGGGTTGGCATGCATATAAATAGCGTTGGCCATACCAGCACCGGCAAAACCACCAATAAGCGTGTGCGAAGAGCTTGAAGGTATACCAAACCACCAGGTTATTAAATTCCAGGATATAGCTGCAATTAAACCTGCCAGTATCACATGAATAGTTACAAAGTGCTCTAATACAATTTTGGAAACGGTATTGGCTACTTTATGGTCTTTGATAAAAAAGTATGCTGCGAAATTGAATACTGCAGCCATCAGCACCGCCTGAAAAGGCGTTAATACCTTGGTAGATACTATAGTGGCAATGGAGTTGGCTGCATCGTGAAAGCCATTGGTATAATCAAAAATAAGTGCCAGGGCAATTACGACAACAAGTAGGGAGGTAACCATTTAGTGATGATTAAGTATGCTTAAGCGTTTTTAACTAAAATTGATTCCATAACATTTGCCGCGTCTTCGCACATATCGGTAGCGGTTTCAAGCGCGGCAAGTATTTCTTTGTATTTGATGAGGCGGATGGCGTCTTTTTCATACAGGAACAGATCTGCTACGGCGCGGTCAAATACATAATCGGCCTGGTTTTCCACACTGTTTATCCTGATGCAGGAATCGGCAATGTTGCGTACGTTTCTAAGGTCTTTCAATTCCTTTACAGCTTTTTCCAGGTCGATGCTGGCCTGTAATATCAGATCAGACAGTTTGCGGATATGCTCATTAAAGTCGTCTATCTTGTAAAGACTCATGCGGTTAGCAGCCCCGTGAATATAATCGGCCACATCATCAATAGCGGTAGCCAGTGCATGTATATCTTCGCGGTCAAACGGGGTGATAAAGTTTTTACCCAGTTCCAGGTATATCTGGTGGGTAAGTTCATCGCCTTTGTTTTCTAACTTATCTATCTGTTTATAAAGATCTTCCTGTGCAGCAGGATTGTTGGAGTTAACAGCCTCAACCAATACGGTAGCCATGGTAACTACATTGCTTGCCGCCTGCTCAAATAGAGGGAAAAATATTTTCTTGTCCTTGGGTACAAAGTATTGGAATATGCTGTTAAGTGACATAATGCTTTAAATTGGGGTAAAGGTACGTTTGCTTATGTTAATTTAGTGTTAACTTTTTAACACTGGTATATTGGGTAAATGTAGGGTTTGCTTGGCAATTTGCAGGGTGAAGCCAAAGGTTGAACCCAGGCCTTCGGTACTGCGTACATTAATGGTTTGCTGGTGAGCCTCTATAATATGTTTTACAATGGCCAGCCCCAGACCCGAGCCCCCAATTTGTCTTGAACGACTGCTATCGGTGCGATAAAAACGCTCAAATAAACGTGGCAGGAACTTTTCTTCGATGCCGATACCATCATCGGTTACTTCAACTAATACCTGGTCATGCAGTACAAAAAGGCTTACCGAGGTGCTACCTTCTTCCTTACCGTACTTAAAAGAATTGTCAATAAGATTAACCAATACCTGGCGTATTTTTTCCCTGTCGGCATATACCAGGATACCTTCGTCGTATTTTTGCTTAAATATTAATTTAATATGATACTGCTTGCCTTTGATCTCCAATGATTCAAAAACCTCTTTAATCAGATCATTGATCTTGAATTTGCTGTAATTGATTGGTATTTCGCCCGATTCCAGTTTGGAAATCTCGTCCAGATCCTTGATCAGGTAGCTCAGCCGATCCACATTTTTGGATGCTTTCTCTAAAAACTGACGGGCCATTTCACGATCCTCAAAATCATCATCCTGTAGTGCCTCAATATAACCCTGAATGGCAAAAAGCGGTGTTTTGAACTCGTGCGATATATTGGAAAGAAAATCACGGCGGAATTTTTCCTGTTTACGCAGTTCGTCAATCTCAATCTTTTTCTGTTTGGCCCATTCCTTTACTTCTGATTCTACATCGTTGATAGGGTTGGCGCTTACATGCTCGCCAAGTGCATCACGCAGATCGCGGCCCAGCTTTAAATTGTGGATGAGCTTGTAGATTAATTTAATGCGCGAATAGATGTATTTTTCGATCAGGTAATAGAAAACCACATAGCTGGTAATGAGTGTAGCCAGGAAGGTTACCATAACATCGTACCACTTGTGCTGAAAATAAAAGTTAACGGCCGATAGCGTTATTGCCACGCCCAGAGCGGTTATTAAAACCAGTACACGCAAATTCATATCGTAAAGTTACGATTTGTAGACGATTAACTGCCAGCGGAATGGCCAATGCCATGTTAAATTATAGTTATCAATTCCTGCATTTTTTAATAAAGCAACCAATTCGGCTTTTTTGAAGGCGCGTTTTACGGATAATGGCCCATCATTACGCGCCATTTTGCTCCGGGTAAAAACATGGGTTATCGCTATAATAGCATAATACAAGAGCCAATGCCGGTGCAGATCGGTAATGATAATACCTTTGCGTGCCGATGCCTGCATATTTTTGATAAGCATTATCCATCCTTTATCGTCAAAATGGTGCGTAAACAGGCTACTGATAACGATATCACTGGGTTGGATGCGATTGGTATCCGTGATGACATCGGCCTGCACATAATCAATATTTGAAAATGCGGCTGATTCCTGGCGGGCAAAATTAACAGCAGTGGGTGCCGCGTCGATGCCTGTTAAATTGAGCTGCAAGCTGTTTTTAGTGCCCCATTTGGCAATGGCAATTAAAGCATCGCCGCCGCCGCAGCCCCAGTCGCTAACAGTGTAACCGGTACGTACAGGGAAGTTTTTCAATGCTTTTATCAGGTTTTTATGGCCGCCTAGTAAAGCGTTTACCTGACCTAAACCAGCCAATACAGGCTCAATATCGCTGGCTGGCAGGTCAAAATCGTCCATTATTTCGGCGTCGGAAGCGCGTATGGTTAAATCAGGCATATAGTGAATACGTTTGCCTTAGGCGAAAGGTTTGCCGTGTGTTTGACTGATCAAAAAACGGGATACCGGAGGCAGACCGTTCAAAATATTTAAGGTAAGCGCGGTAGTATTATTATTGCCAAACAAGCGCTGTAATTGCCTGCCCACCCAAAGGCGACGGGCAAATTCTTTGTTCCAGCTACGGGTATAATCAGCTTCGAGCGCCGCGCGTTTATCGGTAGTAAATTTTGTGGGCTGATAATGTGCGATGATCTTTTCAGACAGTATTTTGGCCGAATGGATGGCCATCGTCATGCCATTGCCGCAAAGCGGGGCGATCATCCCGGCAGTATCTCCGCTCATCAGGATATGATCTTCAACCGGGGCCTTTTTTTCGAAAGATATCTCGTTGATCACCTCGGGTTTATCCAATAAAAACTCAGCATTACTAAAAATATCATTAAGGTACGGGTTTTTGCGGATCATGTTTTGCTCCAGGGCTTCCAAGGTGCCATATTTACGAAGATCATCCCGGTGGGCCATGTAGCACATACAATAACGATCACCATCGGTTTTGCTTACGCCACAGTAGCCATCTTTATAATTGTTGAGCTGGATAAGATCATCCGGAAAATCCATCCGTACGTGAAACTTCACCGCCAGATACGGACTGCGTTTATAAAAGAAAGGGCGTTTTAGTTTTTGATCAAGATTGGATCTTTTGCCGAATGAACCTATTACCAATGGCGTGCTTAAAGTATTACCGGGTGTAACTACCTCAAAATGCCCGTCAGCAAAACGGATATCCTCTACCCGTGTGCCGGGCATCATGTTTACGCCTTCGGCCATGGCCTTGTGGTACAAAAGATTGTCGAAAGTGTAACGACTTAGGCCAAAACCGCCCAGATCTAATTTTTGAGAAAGCTTGGTACCCGACACCGCGGTTACCTCCAGGCGATTGATCCGGGCCACCTGTAAGGGTTCTAGGTCGATATCTAAAGCGCTCAGAAAAGGAATTACTTCGTTGGAGATGTATTCACCGCACACCCGGTGTGTGGGGTATGTTTTTTTTTCGATCACAGTAACTTTAAGGCCAGCCCGATTGAGTAAAATGGCATTGAATAAACCAGCCAAACCGCCGCCAACTATGATTACATCGCTCATGGTTTAATGCATTTCGAGTATCATACCCTCCACCGTTAAGCCGGGACCAAAGGCAAAGCTCATGATCTTTTGCTCCTTTAAGTTTTGCGCGGCGAGCATTTTTCGCAGCACAAATAATATAGTGGCTGATGACATGTTGCCGTACTCCTGCAAGGTTTGATAAGCAAAGGCGTTGCTTTCTTCGGGCAGATCAAGTGCGGTTTCAACAGCCTCCAATATCTTGCGGCCACCCGGGTGTACTGCGTATGCGGTGATCTGCTCGGCCCCCATTTTTACTTTATGCAGAAAACGATCCATCAGGGCTCCAATATGTTTTTTGATCTGTTTGGATACTTTGGAGGTGAGTATCATCTCGAAACCGGTATCGCCCACATGCCAGCCCATATCATCCCGGGCTTCGGTTACAAATTCGGTATAAAAATTCTTTAAAGAGAAATAAGTTCCTGTGCCCGAATGCTTAGCCGTATTCTCCACCAGAACCGCCGCCGCCCCATCGCTGAACAGGGAGTTAGCTACCCAGTTATCAAGGGTGTTTGCTTTTTGAAAATGCAGGGTGCAAAGCTCAATGCTTACTATCAGTACTTTGGCTTCGGGGTTGGCCCGGCAAATATAGTCGGATACTTTGAGCGCGTTGATAGCGCCATAGCATCCCATAAAATTAATACAGGTTCGTTCGGTATCGCGGTTAAGCGGTAGTTTTTCCACCAGTTCGATATCAATACCAGGGGCATGCATGCCGGTGCAGCTAACGGTAATGAGGTGGGTAATCTGCGGTAGAATATCCTCATCAAAACCAGTAAGGCAATTTTGTACCGCTTTAACAGCAATGGATATAGCTTCTTTTTCGTAAACTTTCAACCGCTCTTTAGTGCCGGGAAATGGCTCCAGATCTGCCGATTGTTTAAAAAAAGTATATTGAGATGGATCACCAACGCCAAAATCCGGAATCACCGAATAGCGATGATCGATGCCGGAGTGGTCATAAATACTTTTCAGTCGGGCAGCATTGGTTGCATCCAGGCCAAACGCGTTCACCATGAAATGGTAAATGTCGTTTTGAGCTATTCGATTGTCGGGATTCGCTATCCCAATGGCACTGATGCAACTATCCATCTATATTTTTTTAGTATCAAGTAGTTTATTGGTATCAAGGAGCTAGTATCAAGTATCAAGATTTTTGAATGTTCTATTTTAAATAGAAGTCACTTCTGTCTTGATACTAGCTACTTGATACTACTTTCCACATTCACCGTAACCGTAGCTTCGTCGGCCAGCACCATGCTGTTGCCGCCTAAGCCAAAATCCCTGCGGTTTATTTTAAAGTTACCGCTAAACACTGCGGCATTACCTTTTTCGGTATAAGTAAATGGCACCTCTATCAGTTTTGTCTTGTCTTTTATAGTTACGTTAAAACTGCCGGTATAGTTGTCTCCATTTTTATGTTTAAATGAAACAGACTTTAGCGTGATCTTTGGATAGGTGGCAATATCAAAATAATCAGCGCTTTTGAGGTGATTATCACGCATCTCGTTATCGGTATTAATGGTGGCGGTTTCTACCGAAGCTAAGATACTGCTGCCTGCAAGATCGGCTGGTTTAAACTGTACATCGGCTTGCAAACCGCTAAAAGCGCCGGTACAACTGATACCCATATTTTTAATTTTAAAAGTAATAGCCGATTTGGTGACTGTTGTTTTAACCTGTGCAAAGCTGTTTGTTATTAAAAAAGCTAAAATGGTGGCGATATAAATTTTTTTCATCATGAATTACGAACGTACTTTCAAACATAACATTTTATAAGGCACCAATTTTTACATTCTTAATTACAAGGCAACCATGTTTACTATTATTACGTTAATGAGGTTATGAAGGGTTGCCTTCGCCATTTAATAATATTTATCACAACCATCTATCCATTAAATAACCGCGCAGCATGAACTTGAAACAGTTAATACCTACCCGCTCGGCATGGGCGCATTTGCGCTTTGTGTTTTCTGTTTTTTTGCTCCCGGTGTATCTGTTTGCTTTTAGCCAGGCACATGACGTTCATTTTTGGCCCGCAGTTTTGGTTTTTTTTATATGGCATTTGCTGGCTTTCCCGGCAAGTAACGGCTATAACAGTTATTTTGACCGCGACGAAGAAAGTATTGCCCTGTTGGCCAAACCGCCTGAAGTGGATATCAGTCTTTACTATTTTTCGATACTGCTGGAGGCCGTGGCCTTTTTGCTGGGCTTCCTGATCAGCTGGGAGTTTGCCTTTGCTGTATTGCTTTACGGCATTATGTCAAAATTGTATAGTCATTCATCCACACGACTAAAAAAATATCCTATTATTAGTTTTTTAACGGTCTTCTTTTTCCAGGGGGCATTTATTTACTATACTACTTATTCGGCTTTAAGCGGATTAAGTCTGTTCAGGCATTGGAATATCGGCTTTACGGTTGCAGGGGCTATATGCTCCTGTCTTATCGGGGCATCTTACCCGCTTACCCAGATCTATCAGCACGCCGAGGATAGCCGTCGTGGCGACCGTACGATCAGCCTGTTGCTGGGTTATAAAGGCTCGTTTATTTTTTCGGGTGTATTGTTTGCCCTGGGGATAGCCCTATCCTACTATTACTGGCATTCGGCAGGTAGGATGTTGCACTTTTACTTTTTTCTGTTGTGCGCCCTGCCTATATTTTTGTTTTTTAACTACTGGTTTTATAAAGTTGGCCAGTCGACCAAAAATGCCGACTATAAAAATGCCATGCGCATGAATTTTTTGAGCTCGGCCTGTATGCTTATTTATTTTGGGGTACTGGCGATATTTGGGTAGATATCTAAAACTCCACGTGAGCTCTTAAAGATAACACATTTACCGGGCCACGGTCTTTATTATAAGCCGGGTTCAGGATAAACTGGTAGTCGGGCGTGAGCCAGACTTTCTTTTGAAAAGCATTTATTTTATAATACAGTTCTGCTATCAACTCGTGGCCGTAATTAAGCTTGCCATCGCCAATAATAAAACCATAGCCACCGGCGGCCAGGTAATCACGATGTTGGGATGAAAGGCCATTAGCTATAAAGGCCAAAGCCAGTTCATCATCGGGACATTTCCATGATGTGCCCTTTAGCGTGCCGCCAAAGCTTAGTGAACGGTCGATCTCGGTAAAATACCAGGTTTCGGTTTTGCCGTCGTTGTAGCTTACTTTGGCAAATACACCAAAATCTTTACTCAGGTACTGATCGGCACTAATGCCAAAACCATATTTATGCTTGCCATAAGTAAGGTTGGTATCTACAACAGGGTTCACCGGGTTTTTAGCCAATGCCTCGCTGTAAATGCCCATTTTGCCATTATTCCGGAAACCTAGTACCCGCACAGTACCCTTATTGCCGTTGATGGTGTAACGGCGCTCATATTCCATTGTTTGGGTATTGGCATGCCCTATTTTGGCATCCCAGATGGCACCATTAGCGGTAGTGGTTGACATGGTGAAGGCAAAACGCAATGTCCAGTTGGGCTGTCCGAGCTCAAAATGACTGCCTAAAACATAGCCACGTGTATTGGCCGGGTAATCCCAGGCACCGTTATCCATCAGGGCCCAGTTCATGAACTGGGTTCGTGGGTCATGGCTGAATTCGTTACCATCATAAAAATCGGCCATACCAAATTTACCGATGGTAAAGGTGAAGTATCGTTTGCTTTTTAAACCAGCTAATTGATTATTATCATCGGTGAGGGTATCTTTTTCTTTCCCCCATTCAAAGTTTTGGGTAAAATACAAACGGGCTATGTAAATTTTAGGTTCCGTAGCGCCTACCCTAAAAGTTTCCCCATTTGGAAAGCCGGCAACACCCAGGGTTTTACTCAAACCCGCTCCTCCGGATAGTTCCGGATTGAAAACAGCCTGCGCCCCTTTCCATAACCTGGCTGCACCAAAAAGTGTGGTAGTAATGGAGCTTTGTGTTTCTGATTTGGTGAGTAAGCTGTTAGTGCCGGTATAGGGGGCGCCAAATGATGGCTTGTATTGGGTAATAATAGTTTGCTGGAAATGGAGATTAAAACGCTGTTGTTTCAGGGTATCCTGGGCAAATACAAATAGGGTAAAGTTCAGCAGGAGAGTAGTTAGCAGTATCGTTTTTTTCATCAACCTCAAATTTGGGGCAAAGAAACTAAACTTTATTTAGTTTATCATTCCGCATTCATTATAAAATTGTTTTAAATAGGTTTCCATAAAATCATGCCGTTGCTGCGCCAGTTTTTTGCCTGTGGTGGTATTCATCTTATCTTTCAGCAATAAAAGCTTTTCATAAAAATGGTTGATGGTTGGTGCCGATGTGTTTTTATATTCCTCCTTGCTCATGTTCAGATTAGGCTCAATCTCGGGATTGTAAAGCTCCCGGCCTTTAAAACCACCATAGGTAAAAGCCCGGGCAATACCAATAGCGCCAATAGCATCCAGGCGATCAGCATCCTGTACAATAGCCAGTTCGGGAGAGTGAAAGGATGGTTTATCAAAACTTGATTTGAAAGACATGTGCCGGATAATCTGCTGCACATGTTCAATAATAGCGGCGTTTACCTGCATGCTTTGCAGATAATTGCCTGCCGTGCGCGGGCCTATCTCTTCGTCGCCATTGTGGAATTTACTATCGGCAATATCATGTAATAATGCCGCCAGTTCAACCGTAAGCAGATCGGCTTTTTCGGTTTGTGCTATCAATTTGGCATTAGTCCAAACTCTTTGTATGTGCCACCAATCATGGCCGCCTTCGGCATTTTTAAGTGTTTCGCGCACAAATTGTACGGTTGCGTCAATCAATTCACTATGTTCCATCGGTCAAAAATAGTAAAAAGCTTATGGCCGAAAGCAAAAAGCACAAAGCAAAAAGATATTTCTATCCCCTGCTTTGTGCATTTGATTATTATAATATATAAAACGAGCTTTAGGCTTTCTGCCTTCCGCTTTATGCTTATCAGGCGGCTACTACTTTTTCGGTCTCGATGAGTTCATGAACATCTGAGCCCAGTATAGCAGCTATTTGAAAAAGGCGTTCAACCGTTATTTTAGTATAACCTAATTCAATTTTGCTGTAAGCATTTTGCGATATACTCAATTTTGCAGCAAGATATTCTTGCGTATAGTTCAGGCCCTCCCTGGTATTCCTGATATTGGCAGCAATCGCCTTTATTTTGAAATTCAGCATCTCTTTCATTCACGTAATAGATTGGTTATCTATAATTAACGAAACTAATAAGTAGATGGATTTCTGTTTTTATATTTTTAATTGATTTTTTTTAATGGATTAAATGTATTGCCAGAAAAATTAAAAAAAGAAGAAGAAAAATAGAAGTGAACAACAGGGTAAAAAACAAAGCCCATGAGCAATTTAATGATCATGGGCTTTGCGCGTTAAAAGCTTTATGGGGTTATTGCTCCGGAATATCGTAGCTCACTATAACTGTTGGTAACAGGGTGGCATATTCTAAAGGCACCTGGTTGTAAGATACAATAGGTTTACGCTGGCTGTAAAATTTGTAAGCATCTTTCATCGTTGCATTACTGGCCATGGCCGGCGGATTAAAACTGATGGAAAACGGGATAATAAAATCGTGTAATTTCTCATGATCAGGGATCACCCATTTGTGATTTGATTTTTTAAGCGCTTCAATAATAGGTAAGGTTAGTACATAATCGTCGGCATAATAAACAATTATTTTTTTGATGGTACCCTTTTCATCCGCTGTAAATTTAAATACAGCAGTACCTGTAGCTTTCTTGTTAATGATATCCTGTGTTACTTTGAGGCTATCTCTAAAAAAACGGGTCATTACAGCTCCACCGCCCTGAAACGGAAATGCCAGTTCGGTTTGCGCTTTGCAATAGGCTGATAATAAAATAGCAGCTGATAATAGTATGATCTTCTTCATTTATACTTCTTTTGGTTCTCTTTTGCTGCCTTCATACAGCTCATATTCCAGTAAACGGCAATCCAGTTTACCATTGTAAAATTCAATTCTGCGCGACGGGCGAAGGCCGATTTTTTTAGCCAGGTCTGGATTTCCTGTAAAAATATAGCCCCGGTATCCCAGGCATTTCTTTTTCATAAAATCGCCCATGCGTGCATAGGTAGCTTCCAGTTTGGAGTGTACACCCAGGCGTTCACCATATTCGGGGTTAAACATTACAATGCCTGTATCCTCGGGTACTTCGGTGTCTGCAAAATCACAAACGCTAAAATCTATCAAATGGTCTACGCCTGCCGTTTTTGCATTCTTTTGTGCGATATCAACAGCATCGGCAGACAGATCGGTAGCGATGATCTTAAAGCCCGTTTCCTTTTTTGCCTTGTCTTTTAATTTACGACGCTCTGTAAAAAATACTGTTTCATCATAACCTAAAATATGCATAAAGCCATAGTTCATCCTGAACAAGCCCGGGCATTTATCGGTTGCCAGCAAAGCGGCTTCGATGGCTAAAGTGCCTGATCCGCACATGGGATTGATGAACGTGCTTTGCCTGTCCCAGTTGGTAGCCATAACGGTTGAGGCCGCCAGGGCCTCCAGCATTGGTGCTTTACCTGGTATTTTACGATAACTGTGTTTGGCCAGGGTTTCGCCCGATGTATCGATAAAAATATCCGCATCGTTATCCTGCCAGTACAGGTGTATCAGCGTTTTGTTGGCTTCGGCGCCCGAGTTGGGGCGTATACCTTTTATGGATTTTATCCTGTCGGCAATAGCATCTTTTACCTTTACATTGGCAAACAGAGGCGTAAGGATATGTTCGTTATTTACGTTTGACGATACCGAAAAATATCCGGCAAAATCAATCAGTTTTTCCCACTCAATGGTAACCAGCTCATTGTAAAGCTGAGCCGGATCATCGGCTTTAAAGCTTTTGAGTAAATAAAGCACCTGGCTGGCGCAGCGCAGGTTAAGGTTAAGCGCAATGGTATCGGTTATGGTACCTTTAAGCTCAACTCCGGTCTGGAAAACACGGGTTGGTGTAAAGCCCAGTGCCTCAACTTCTTGCTGCAGATAAGGCGAAAGCCTTTTATTGCATGTAATTACGATTTTACTCTCGGTGTGGAAAACTTGCATATTTATTTTGCGAATTTATAAATTAAAAACACCCTATTTTAATTTCTTATCTATTAACTTTACATTTTAAATTTTTTTGAGAAGATTATTATGGAAGTTAAAGGTAAGGTATATGAAGTGTCGCCAACAGTGCAGGTTACTGAATCACTAAAAAAACGCGAACTAATACTTGAATATATTGAGAACCCTCAATATCCTGAATATTTAAAGTTTGAAGCTATACAGGACCGTTGCGCCCTGCTTGACGCTGTTAAAGTAGGTGATGATGTAGAAGTGTTTTTTAACCTGAAAGGTCGTCCTTGGACTGATAAAACAGGCAAAAAAAGCTATTTCAATTCATTACAGTTATGGCGTGTTAATGCTTTGGCCGCAGGTGCCGGAAGCGCTACCACACCAGAGTATGCAGCACCATCACCGGATATTGCCTCTTCGGCCGATGATGATGATCTGCCATTCTAATTTCGCGGTGCGATAAGAAAAATATCATCTATATTAAAAAGATCCCTTTTAAAACTAAAAGGGATCTTTTTGCATTCAGGCGTTTTTAAAGCTATGGGGCATTCCCCTATATTGGGATAGGTAGATAACAATTTAATATCAGTCATCGGTTACTTAATATGAGAGTAATAAGCCATGATTAGATATTGAGCTCAAAAGCCGTTAAGCAATAGCATGAAGCATAGCCGCCTCACCCGGTCTACGCTTCGCTGGACTACCCTCTCTTCGCCTGCGGCGGAAAGAGGGTAGGGAAAACATAAAAAATCCCCTCTATGCGCGAAGTGGAGAGAGAGGTGGCAAGCGTAGCGCCGTCGGGGTGAGCCGATACTGCGGCTTTAGCCTAAATCTCCCTTTTATGAAAACTTGTGACACACCTAACTCTGGTTTAGCATAAGCTTCCCGTTTCATTTTTGTATATTGTATAATTGCCGGTTGTTGATGAGCCGGGAAAAGGCAAAATGTTATATGTCAAAAGGTTATTGCCGGCTGATAATTGTTAAAATTTGTTAAAAGGAACTGTTGTACGGTTATTTTAAAATAATTTTGCTTGTTAACAAATGAAGAAAAGAAGCATCGGTTTAATAATTGGGTTAATGGGTTTTGCACTGCTGGGTGTAATGGCCATGCAATTATATTTTTTACGGCAATCATACCAGATGCAATCGGAGTTGTTTGATCGCTCTGTAAACGAGGCGCTTAACAACGTGGTATCAAAGGTAAGCAAACAGGATGCTGTAAATTTTTTAAATAACAAGGCACAGCGAAAGGTGAGTAATGCTGATAATGCTACTGCCGGAATAAAGGTGGTAAAAAACGATGCCAATAAACTTTACCAGCCCAAAAGAAAAAAACAAACCCTGCGGGAAAAGAAAATAGCCCTTTTACGTGATAGTTTGGAGCGGATGATCATGCATAAAAAAATGGATGACGAACTGGCCAATTTACTGCAACAGGAAGGTACAGTTGATTTTCAGGTTAAGGTAGAGGAGTATACGGATGAGTTGGGCGTGGTGCATGGCCGGTTTACGCCACAAATTGTGCGTACGCGTATCAGCAGTGCTGTGCGCACCAAGAAACTGCATAAATATGATACCTTGAGGTATGTGTATATCGATCCTCAGTTCGGAAAACAACTGATTTCTGTGCCTCAAATAAATCCTTTATGGCAGCGCGAGCAAATTCGCAAGCAAAAGGAACGCCAGGTTGCGCAGATCAAGAAAATGCTGGAAACGGATTCATTACAAAACATAAACGTTGGTAAAACTACGGTAATAGAGAATCTTGCTGAGGAATACCGTAAAACAGGCGAGCCGCTTAATAAACGTATAAATCCGTTTTGGATAGATTCATTATTACGTTTTGAGCTGCATAATAAAGGTATTTCCCTGCCTTTTAGCTATGAAGTTACAACCGCCAACAGCGATTCACTCATATTTTCAAGCGCTATTGATAATGATGGCAACAAGCCTGTGTTTATTGCAGCCAATACCTATCAAACACCTATTTTTGGTAAAGATGTGATCAATGACCCTGGCAAGATCAAATTGGCTTTCCCACAAAAAAACTCCTTGATACTGCGTAATATGACTGCCACTATGGGTACTACCGGTGGGTTATTATTCGTGTTAATATTTTGTTTTGGCTATACCATCTTCTCGATTCTTAAACAGAAGAAAGTTTCGGAAATGAAGATCGACTTTATCAATAATATGACCCATGAATTTAAAACTCCGGTATCAACCATCATGATAGCCAGCGAGGCTTTAAAGGACGCTGAAATCTCTGAGGATAAAAGCCGGGTATCTCGTTTAGCTAACATTATTTTTGAAGAAAACGCCCGTTTAGGTAGTCATATTGAACGGGTACTCAATATTGCCCGTATTGAAAAGAACGATTTTAAGCTGGATAAAAAACCGCTGGATGTGAACGATATGGTGACGGTAGTAATTGATAGCATGGCTCTTAAATTGCATAAATGTAACGCCAAAACCACCCTGGAGCTCACTGATGAAAATACAACCATCATAGCCGATGAACTGCACTTTTCGAACGTATTGTATAACCTGATAGATAATGCTATAAAATATAGCGCCGACACACCAGATATCACCATAACAACGTTAGTCAGAAACGGGCATGTGTTTATTCAGGTGGCAGACAAAGGTATAGGCATGAGCCGTGATCAGCAAACAAAAATATTTGAACAGTTTTATCGTATCCCAACCGGAAATCTTCATGATGTGAAAGGTTTTGGCTTGGGCTTAAGCTATGTAAATACCATTGTAAAAAGATTGAATGGGACGATAAGTGTAAAATCGGAAAAAGACAAAGGCTCGGAATTTGAGCTTAAATTTTCGCAGGTATAAGTGAGGCGCCAGTCCGGTAAGTGGGGAAGTCTGAAAAGTAAAAAGAGAACAATATAGATTTTAGATTCCCTGTGACTATCAGGCTTTCAAATAAAGGATAATCTTCCGGACTTGCCGACTTATCGGAATCCCGGACTAAAAAAAGCAAATGAAAAAAATACTACTGGTTGAAGATGATAACAATCTGGGTCTGTTATTGCAGGACTATCTGCAGTTAAAGGGCAAATTTGATGTTGTTTTATGTAAAGATGGCGAAGAGGGCCTTCGCGCCTTTACCAAGCAGGTATATGATCTGCTGATATTGGATGTGATGATGCCTAAGAAAGATGGCTTTACACTGGGTAAGGAAATCAGAAAGATAAACCCGCATGTCCCTATTATTTTTGCAACGGCAAAGGGCATGATAGAAGATAAGATGCAGGCGTTTAACCTGGGTGGCGACGATTATATTACCAAACCTTTCCGTATTGAGGAATTGTTGCTGCGTATTAACGCCATGCTTAAAAGAACGGAGCATACAGAGAAACGGGAAGAAGAAAAGCAAACCTCATTTAAAATTGGTAAATACGTATTTGATTTTACCCTGCAGATGATCTCTATCGGTGATAATCACCAAAAATTATCAACCAAAGAGGCTGAGTTACTCCGCTTGCTGTGTATGCGTAAAAATGAAGTACTTACCCGCGAAGAAGCATTGCTGAACATCTGGCATGATGACAATTACTTTAACGGCCGTAGTATGGATGTGTTTTTAAGCAAGATACGCAAGTATTTAAAAGATGACTCCAATGTGGAGATCATCAATGTTCATGGCAGAGGATATAAACTGCTGATCAACTAAAAAAATCATATAATAATCGCGTCATTGCTTCATACCGCGTAATGACGTGTCTCCATTAGGTCATTGCGAGGAGGATCGACGAAGCAATCTCCTCGCGTTCAATATACAAGCGAGGAGGTTGCCGCGCTATCACTCGCAGAAGACCTTGAGATATAAAATTCCTCCTTCTGGATTTCTTCTAAGTGACCAAAAAGTGGGTTTACATGGTTTACACTTTTCGATGATTTATTTCAATTAAATGACTGACTGTTAGATATTTGGATTAATTTTGGTTGTAAAAAGTGTAAACCATGTAAACCCACTTTTTTAATGAAATAATCTGCCAATTCGGGGGCTGTTTTTAAAACTTTGCCAAAGCATCTACTTGTAACAAATTTGTTAAGAGCGGATTGCTGCTTTTTCTGATGATTAATAAATAGATTTGTTATTGACTGATCACATAATTTATTATTCATGAAATTAAAACTACTTTTTTCATGCCTCATTTCTGTAGGCATTACCCTGCCTGTATTCGCGCAGGAAACCGTTGACCCGGCCATTATTCAAAAAATAAGGGAGGAAGGTTTAAACCACTCCAAAGTAATGGAAACGGCGTTTTATCTCACCGATGTTTCAGGGCCTCGTTTAGCTGGTTCGCCAGGCTTAAAACGCGCGCAGAACTGGGCCGTTAACCAACTCAAAACATGGGGCCTGGCCAATGCCAAGCTAGAGGCCTGGGGTAAATTCGGCAAAGGCTGGGAAGTTCAAAAAAATTATGCGGCTATCACCGTGCCCTACTACCATGCTATTATTGCTATTCCCAAAGCCTGGACACCGGGTACCGGTGGTTTGATCAAAGGAGATGTGATAGTGGTAAAAGCCGATTCGGCAATTGATCTGGATAAGTACAAAGGAAAGCTGCAAGGCAAAGTGGTCATATTTGATACCAAGCCGTTGGTTGAGCGCAGCTTTAAGGCAGATGCCTCTCGCTATACAGATGAAGAACTTGCCGAAATGGCCAATGCCACCATGCAACCGGCTGATGGACGCCGGCAATTTGATCCTAACTCTCCCCAGTTTGCCGCTATGCGTAAGCTTCGTGCTTTCCAAACTACTTTAAGAGCATTTATACATGATGAAAAAGCGGCGTTGATATTAAGCCAGGCCCGTGGTACAGATGGTACCGTATTTACCACCAATGGGGCATCATATGCCGATACCGCGAAAGCCGTATCGCCCGAGTTGGAAACCAGCAGCGAAGACTATCAGCGGATTTTACGCCTGGCAAAGGCCGGTCAAAAAGTGGAGTTGGAGGCGGATATCAAAACACAGTTTTTAACCGATGATTTGCAGGGCTATGACGTAGTAGCTGAAATTCCGGGTACGGATAAAAAATTAAAGGAGCAGGTAATCATGATAGGTGGTCACCTGGATTCATGGCATGCGGCTACTGGTGCCACTGATAACGCGGCAGGCAGTGCGGTAATGATGGAGGCCATGCGTATTTTAAAAGCCATCAACTTTAAGCCAAAACGCACCATACGAATAGCCTTGTGGAGTTCGGAAGAGCAGGGCTTATTTGGCTCTCGCGGATATGTATTGAACCACTTTGGCGATCCGAAGACCATGCAGTTAAAACCAGAGCAAGCCAAACTATCAGCTTATTATAATCTGGATAACGGTACAGGCAAAATACGCGGTATTTATTTACAGGGAGATTCGGCAGCCGGCCCAATATTTAAAACCTGGCTGGAGCCATTTAAAGACCTGGGGGCTACAACCGTGACTATTCGTAACACCGGTGGTACCGACCATCAATCGTTTGACGCGGTGGGCATACCGGGCTTCCAGTTTATACAGGATGCTATTGATTACGGTTCACGTACGCACCACAGTAATCAAGACACCTACGACAGGCTAGTAGAAGATGATCTGAAACAGGCCGCTACTATCATTGCTTCTTTTGTATACAATACATCGGAGCGTGCCGAAATGATACCAAGAAAGGCCTTGCCTAAAGCGCAGGCGGCTAATTAAGAAGATTTTAATAAAAAACGCGTCATTGTGAGGAACGAAGCAATGACGCGTTTTTTATTATATACTATTCCAATTCTATCTTCAGGTGCTGGTATGGGATCTCAATATTCTTAAATCCTGCCTCTTTGAGCTTAACGCTAAAGTGCTGCTGAACTTCATATTCACCATGAACCAGAAATATTTTTTTAACCTTTTCAGGATCCTGACAGGCCAGAAAATGGAGCAGATCGTCATAATCACCATGGGCACTCATAGATTTGATCGATCTTACCTCGGCCTTTACTTCGTATAGTTCACCATAGATATGTACCTCATGGTCGCCATTAAGCAGATGTCCACCCAGGGAATTTGGCTCGCAGTAGCCTACCATTAAAATGGTATTTTTATCGCTGTTGATATTGTTTTTGATATGATGTTTTACCCGGCCAGCCTCCGCCATCCCCGATGAGGAGATAATAACGCAAGGGCGTTCGTCATTGTTCAGTGCTTTTGATTCTTCTGTTGATTGGATGAACCGCAATCCTTTAAATCCGAAGGGGTTGGCATCTGTTTTTAAAACCTCTTTTACCCCCTTATTATACACTTCCGGATGATTCATGAGCACTTCGGTCGCTTTTTGCGATAGCGGGCTATCTACGTAATAGTTTACATCGGGCAGTACACCTCTTAATTCTAATGCATTTAGAGCGTACAACAATTCCTGGGTACGGCCAACGCTGAACGCGGGAATGATCACTTTTCCTTTTTTAACCTCGCAGGTTTGTTTGATAATATCCAGCAACGCGTCTTCAATTGGTCCTTGCTCTTTATGGAGTGAATCACCGTAGGTTGATTCCAGTAAAATATAATCGGCCTGTTCAAATGTTTCCGGATCGTTCAACAACATATCATCATAACGGCCCACATCGCCACTGAAAGTAATATGGGTGGTTTGGCTATCTTCCTGGATAGCTAAGTGTACCGCGGCACTACCCAAAATATGCCCGGCATCTGTAAAAGTAAGTTTTACGCTGGGTGTTATTTCGTATGCTTCGTGATATTCAACAATTTTAAATAAGCGCAACGCCGCCATAGCCTGCTCGTCTGTATACAGGGCTTCCAACAATGGCTGACCTTTGCGGGCGCGATGCTTGTTGCTATAGGCAACATCCTGCATCTGTATATGAGCCGAATCGAGTAAAAGGATTCGTGCCAGGTCCATTGTAGCCGATGTGCAAAATATAGGACCGCTGAAACCTTCGGCTACGAGACGTGGTATCAATCCGCAATGATCAATGTGCGCATGTGAGAGTATCAGATAATCCACTTTCTTGGGGTTAAAGCCAAAATACTCATTAAGATCTTCAGAATGCTCGCCCATGCCCTGGAACATGCCGCAATCCAATAAAATGGTTGTTTCGTCCTTAAGTCGGATCAGGTGCTTGCTGCCGGTAACGGTACGGGCGGCGCCATGAAAAGTTATATTCATTTATAATAGGTATGAAAGTACTAACGAAGATGCACAATAAAGCGGATAAAACCATCATGAGCTAAAGCTCTGCAACCGGAATGTATAAAACGACTCATGATAGCTTCATCACCTTAAAAAGAAGTTTACTCTGATGAAAAATAAAAACTAAAACTTTAGTTGTTATTTTAATTTATAGTATCTAACTTAGATTAACCAATTGGATAATTTGATGCAGTGTTGGTTAATGCATCAAGAAAATTTACAACATGTACTATGGAAATTAAAGAATTAACGCGTGCCGAAGAACAAATTATGCAAGTATTATGGCAGTTGGAAAAAGGTTATGTAAAAGATGTGATCGATCAGTTACCCGAACCCAAACCCGCTTATAATACAGTATCAACCATAATCAGGATATTGGAAACAAAAGGTTTTGTAGGACATGAGGCATTTGGTAAAAGCCATCAATATCACCCTATAGTAAGCAAAGATCAGTACCAGAACTTTGCTGCCGATAAATTATTGAGTGGTTACTTCGATAACTCGGTAAACCGGATGCTGTCCTTTTTTGTAAAGAAGGAAAAGATAGACCTGAAAGAGGCTGATGCCATTATGAAACTGATTGAAAAACTTAAAGACCAATAGTTATGAGCTGGTGGCAATACTTATTACTGGTAAATATTTACCTGGTACTGTTTTATGTATTTTATGTTTTACTGCTGCGAAAAGAGACATTTTTTCAGCTTAACCGCATCTACCTGGTAACGGCCGCGTTATTATCGTTCTTTATACCAATGATCCAGGCAGATTGGGTGCAAAATTTGTTTATTACACAGCAAGTAAAATATACGATATATAGCAGCCCGGTAATCATTTACAGTCTTAAGCCTGTTGCTGCCAGCCACATCAGTATAGGTCAGGTACTGGCCTTTTTGTATGGCGCTGGTATCTTGTTTTTATCGGTAAGGCTCGTTTGGCAGCTTATCAAACTAAAAAGGGTGATCAACCAACCGCAGGCAACTGCCGCTTACTCTTTTTTTGGTACAGTACGACTGGATGAAGCCAATTCTAATAATACCATCATTGAGGCTCATGAGCAAGTTCATGCGAAGCAATGGCACTCGGCCGATGTAATGCTGGTTGAATTGGTAATGATCATTAATTGGTTTAATCCGGTGGTATATATGTACCGTTTCGCTATCAAACATATCCATGAATACATTGCCGACAGACAGGCTGTACAAGCTGGCACCAACAAAGCCGAATATGCCTTATTACTGCTGAGTCAAACATTTGAATCACCGGCACATCAGCTGGTTAATCCATTTTTTAATCACAGTTTATTAAAGCAGCGTATCATCATGTTACAAAAAAATAAATCACAACGTATCTCACTCATTAAATACGGTCTCTCCGCCCCCCTGTTCATATTGATGCTTATTTTATCATCAGCAACTATTAACAACAGCAAGCCGGTTACTGTGATCAATAAAAGCGCTCACCAATTGTTTACCACACCTGCCAGTTCTGTTGGGTTAAACGATGTATTTGATGGTAATACGCCATCGGATGCTAAAGAAACGACACACCCTAAAGAAACAACTGTCATTGTTAAACCAGGCGAGAAGCCTGGTTCTGTTGAGGCTGATCCTGATCAGATTTTTACGGCAGTTGAGTTGGTACCGGAGTATCCGGGAGGTTTAGATAAATTGGGGAGCTATTTGGCCAAATTCATCAGGTATCCCGCTGTAGCTCGGGAAAACGGTATACAAGGACGTGTAATTATTACCTTTGTTGTGGAACGTGACGGCTCTTTAAGCAAGGTTAAAGTTGTTAGGGGTATTGGTAGCGGTTGCGATGAAGAGGCGGTTCGTGTCATGAAAAATTCACCAAAATGGAAACCTGGGATACAGAACGGCAGACCAGTAAGGGTTCAATATTCTATTCCGATCAGCTTTACGCTAGTCCAGGATGCAATGCCTGCCGACACAGTAAAGAAGGACGGGAAAATATTCATGTCTGTTGAACAAGTGCCTGAGTTTCCGGGCGGCCTTAATGCCTTTGGTAAATTCCTGGGTGATAATATCAAATATCCAAAAGCCGACCGTGAAAAAGGTATAAAGGGGCGGGTTATTGCCACCTTCGTTGTAGAAGCGGATGGTTCATTATCAAATATCAGAGTTGTTCGAGGGCTCAGCGAAACTATTGATGCAGAAGCGGTGCGGGTATTGGATATATCGCCTAAATGGAAACCTGGTGTACAAAATGGTAAGGCAGTGCGGGTTCAATACTCTGTGCCGATCAGTTTTACCTTAGACAACGATAAATCAGGCAAACCAGGGCTGGATAAGATAGGAACTACAGGAGCGGATCAGGATAAAAACGAAGTTAATACTATCGCTCAAAACACAAACAAAACGCTTAGCAACCCATTGACTATTACTTTTCGTGAAAAGAATGTCCTGCAAGCCGAACCATTATATTTAGTAGATGGTAAGGTGATCGATAAATCGGATATGGCGTATATAATGCCCAGCTCTATCGAAAGTGTAACTGTGTTGAAAGACGCGTCAGCTACATCCATTTATGGAAAAAAAGGCGCGAATGGGGTTGTTCTGGTCAATTTAAAAAAGCAAAAGAATAAAACGGAACAACCTAAAAGCAATTAATAAAACCTTAACCTTATCCACAAAAAGCCTTTCATAGTTATGTATGAAAGGTTTTTGTGTTTGCGATATTACTTTTTCTTTTTAGTGGCTTCTCCAATAGGTTTTACCACATCTTTTTTACCTGACTGATAATCTGAAGGGGCTTTTTTGCTGCCTTCGGCCGCAGGTTTCTTTTTTTCCTTAACGGCTTGCCTGTCTTTGCTCATAGTTTTATGTTTTAAATGTTAATGATAACAGCATGTTGATATTTGCACCTGTTACTAAGTATATATTGTCTGCAGTATTTTCCGGGTCAATTCAGTTAATGCCCGGTTTAGAGAAGAAAAAGGTTGCTTTAATTTAAAAACGCTATATCTTTGACCGTTTTTACAGCAACCGATTAAAGGTAGCTTATTTAAATTTAATAGCAGCTTTTATATTATGCACATTTTAATACCAAATGCCTGTATAATTGCTTAGCTTTGAAACAATTTTTGATACACATATATTTATACAGATAAATTATACAATTCGCTTAAAATGAAAAGTTTTATTTCACCAACACTTTATGCAGCTTTTAACTACGTGATCGCTATAGTACTGATTGCTTCACCATGGTTATTTGGTTTTGAAGGTCATAAAATAGGCGCGGCTTTGTTTTTGCCTATGATCATTGGATGGTTTCAGTTGATCATGGCGATTTTTAGCAACCATCAGTTTGGTTTTCTTAAACAGTTCCCTTTACAAATGCATTTCTTTTTGGATGTGCTTTCAGGTTCGTTCCTGTTTTGCTCACCATGGATATATGATTACGCTCACGTAACATTTTGGCCACAGGTTATTATGGGGGGCTTACTAGTTATTTTTGGTGCTTTTACCAAAGGTTCAAGATTTTCAACCCCAGCTGTTCATCATCATGATGGTGGCTTGGCTACATTACGCGAGGAATAAGCAAAATTCAAGATACAAAACAAAGAGGGCGCAAATTTTTTGCGCCCTCTTTGTTTTACCTGATTCTGGTATCGCAAAACTGACGTCTTAAGTCAAAACTCTCTCTCTATTAAAATACCTCGTTGAGCCCCAGGAAAAAGCCGCTTGACCCATAGCTGCCTCTGCCATAATCGATACAAAGATTAGATCGGGTGTATTTGTTAAACAACAATCGCAAGCCCACACCAGCCCCGGGTTCCCAATGGCTCAACAGTTTAATGTCGCGGTGATTATCGGCCGATTCGATGTTGACAAAAGTAACACCACTAAGCAGTTTATTATCCGTGATCGGAAAGCGATACTCCGCCTCATTATATACAAAGGAATAGCCTTTAAAACGCCCCGTAATAAAAGCGCGACCAATACGGCCATAGGCATCGCTGCCCGTACCCGGCAGGTCAAGGTAGGGTAAGGAACCGTTAAGCAGGTAACTAGCCCAGTGCCAGAAGGCTAAAACCTTTTCTGGATTGCTTTCAGACAAGCTCCAGTATTTTCTAAACTCCACTTTCAACTGCAGGGCCTTGCGGTCGCTGCCAAGCCAGGTTTCATTTTCTTTTAAAATAACATCGGCATAAATGCCCTTAAATGGCCGGTTGGGCTGGTCGCGGTTATTAAACTGAAAGTTTACCAATACGCCATTAGCCGCATAGGCATTTGGCGAATAACCGTTTTTAATACTATATCTGTAATTATGGGTGGCCGTTATCGGTACGTTTTTACGATCATCGTCAATATGACTATAAAAGTTGAAGCTAAGACCGGCTCCGGCATAAATATGATTAGCTAGCTTACGGTATATCCGCTCATTAATTTTGATATAAACATACCTTACCGGGTACTCATCGGGGTTGTTTTCATAATATTGGCCACCCACATGAAAGTTCCCCTCGCCAGAACTGCGGCGCCCGGTACCCAGGCCATTATCTTTTGCAATGGTTTTTCCGATTTGCATCACGCCCTGAAGGTTCCATATATTTTGGGACGAGAACGCGTTGTGCTTAAACTCAAACGTAGAGAGTTTATTGGTAGAAATATATGCCCCTGCATTAATTACCGACATAGTGGTATTTTCTGGATTGCCAAAGTACTTACCACCCGATGTGATGGCCCCTATAGCAAAACCTACGCTAGGGTTGTAAGCCGCAGATGGCAATACTGACCATGTAGAAGGTTTCTTTATTTTGCTGGTATCCGTTTTGGATTTTTTGCCGCTGAAAAGCGAACTCAAAAAGCCATTGGCATCTCGCTGCGATTCCAGTGAGTCGGTGGTTACGGTCCTTCCTGTTTGTGCCAATAGGGTGTTCGCGCTCAGAGTTATCAGGCATAGGGCAAGCGCATAGCGGCAAATCAACGGGGTCAATTGAATTTTATTAATTAGAGTTCAGCTAATATAGAATTATATATGTAGGATTAAAATACCACCCCGGATAATTGATTGTTAAATTTTCTGAGAAAGTAGTCGTTAAAACTTTTTAAACCTTGAATTTTAACAAATTTCTGCCCGAAAACGGCCTGTTTTGCCTCAAAAAACGCTCGAAAAACATCGATTTTAACACTTTTTAACAAATTTTAACTTGGTTTTTGCGTGTTTTTGAAACTTTAAAAAGTGTTAATTTGTTGATTGTTAAATAACTATGTGTAAAATGGTTTGTTTTTGACCTTGTTTGGGCCTTAACAAAACAGCCCGGTTAGCTTGTAGAATGCTAACCGGGCTGGGAATCATATAAAGGTACGAAAAATTGTCGAAATTAACCAGTCTTTTTATATCGGGCGGTTTTGAATAGTTCGAGACCCGCTCTTGGCCGCGGGAGGGCCAGTTACTTTTCCTTGATGAAAAGTAACCAAAAATCAAGTCACCAGAAATGCTTCTTTACCGCACAGGGCCTTTGCCCTGCAAACCGGGCAGAACCAGGGCTGCAATTATTTTGCCCCACTTCGTTCGCGTGTTCCCGGACTTCAGCAAAAACTTGCTATGCCCCGCAGCCGCACAAGCCACCATTGTTCTGCCCGCTTTCGTCCGAAGCTTATCTGCTGACGGGAAAGGAATAGAATCAAGATATCAGAATCAGGAATCAAGACAACTGCAACTAAATATGTCCCCGTCCCATTCAATAATTCACTAACTCACTAATTCAATAATTAAACTCCGCGTTAGGGATAGCAGCGGATACCGGCCTGTGGCTAATGCCTGCGCAGTATGAGCGGATAGCCCGGGCCGCAGGCAACGCCATAGATCTGATTTCGGAATTCGAATGTTCGATTTTGGATTTATTTGTGTTCTTTTTGTGGAGTAGGCTTTCTTGAAAATTATACGCTACAGTAAATATACAATCTTCAGAAAAAGCAATCGTCACCATACTTCTACCCCTAAAAACGGCGTAGCCCTCAACGGAGTTAATCAAGGTTCAAGCAGTACATTGATTTTCATTGTAATAAATTCCACAAATCCATTTGTTAATAACATAAATAGCTGTATCTTTGCAGTCCCGAAAATGCGGGGTATAATAAACGTTTAAACAATTTAATTTAAAGCAAGTGAATACGTTAAGTTACAAAACTGTCTCAGCCAACAAAAAAACCG
>JACXTT010000479.1_pt1 | contig 67978 bp, 87 predicted proteins | sample 9270951 | NCBI WGS metagenome assembly JACXTT01 (sample SAMN15532306, study PRJNA645909) | rock metagenome | isolation source: weathered quartz diorite | place: Puerto Rico | collected 2017-06-21 | reverse complement strand
GGGGATAAATGTTTCCCCTTGCCCCCTTTGGGGCGCCTTGGGCCCCTGGGGGGCTTGTCAACCTTCCATTGCGCGGAGTCGTCCGCCCGCTTTTTTCGCGTCGGAAAGGTCCCCGCCAAGGCGGGCGATAAAGTCTTGCCTGATTGCTTCGCCGCGCGCCACAGTGAAAGCCAGGCCTTCCTCTACTGCCCCCGCCTCTTTCGCCTCTCCAAACTGCACCCAGAGAGGTGGCAAGGTCTCCCGCCAGTCTCCACCACCCGGAAACTTGACGGGCGTGTACGACTGGTGTATAGCGGTGATACGCGGGGCCTTACCGGCCTTCAACGATGCCGCAAGCGCGGCCTGTAACTTCGTGACAGACTCGGACATAAGCGTAGTGTCCGCGTCCGTCGGGTCGCGGCGGTTATTGCGGCGCTTGCTGCCCAGATCAACGCTTGTTGCGCCGCCGATCATACTGACCGCAAGGTTGTGGATGCCGACCCATTGGCGCGGCGTGAGTGTGAGCACAAACGCTTCCGGGTCGTGGAGATACGCGAGCACCGCAGCGGTGAGACGGTCGCAATTCCATACGACCATGCCGTACACGAAGGTGACAGCGTTCTCCACCGTGGCGGTAGCGGCCTTCACCGCCTCTGTGACGGGCGCGACTACCGCTTGCGCCACGCCCTTGGCAAACTTTGCCATACTGTTAGCCTCCAATCGGTTAGCGGCCCCTTGGGAACGGCACATGCGGCGGCGACGGTAGAGACCGCGAGCCCGCGCCCCGCACGTCTAAGCTATGCGGCCCGGCAAGGGTGGGACCGTCCGAGTATACTGCGTCGAATTGACTCAGGGATTCCGATTGAGCCCTAAGACGCTAAAAAGGTGCTGGGACTAAGTGTGTGTAATTATTGAGGATACAGGGGATTGGGTGCTACAGGAGGGACAACAATCACGGGCTGTGCTACACTGCGCCTCGCACAATCGCCCTTCGCCAAGCGCACCGAGTACGTTCGAACGTACTACGCAGCCGCTATTGCGCTTGGCTAGATCGTTGTGAAGCCCTACACAGCGCACTTGCCGACCGTTGGTATAGCCGCAGTAATCACCATGTAGGTACAGAGGCTGGCCGGGCCTCACCGCACTAGCCGCCCCCGGATACAGTCCAGGGGATTTAGATGTACAGCTACACGCAATGCAGGGCTTTCACTCACTCCCGCTTGGCCCCGTAATAGCAGCCAGCCCATTAGTTGGTGAGCAACTTGCTACGGTCCATGACGTAGCGCGTGGTTGCGTGCGGATGATGCCATGTGGGAGGGATAGGCGGTAACGGACTAGGCCGTGTAATGACCGCAACGTATATGCACCACATGGGCTTAGGGCAGGGCTCTACTACGCCCTGTTCAGAGAATGTCTCAAGGCTGTCACCCATAGGCTCGGCCATGATAGCGACACTCTCAGGGGATTGGAGACCTGTACCACAGTCCTACGCATTTCAGCGGGTGTACGAACTACTGTGGCCCTGTGTCTCCATGTTGGAGAGGTATTCGCAGCGTGCTAGGGTTGGCGCTATTAAGCCCGTCCAGTAACGGGCACGAATCCCCATGTGACAACTCCTGTGTGGCAGGTAGGTAGGTGCAGGTAGCTGGTCCAGTGACGCTGCGCCATTCATACGTGACTGCCACAACAGGAGTCAAGTAGCGTTGATTTGAGCGCGCCCATCCTCAGTCCCTAGCATCCGAGGCGTTGTGGAACCAGACAAGCGTATATCGCGCTCAGCTTGCCTCTATAGCAACGGGCGGAATCGAACCGCCATCGTAAGTAGAGTCACACTCACAGGGAAGCTTCTCTACTCCACTGTCCTTCGTGCTCAGACACAAGTATACGGGATGATGCCCGAAGGCTGACCGCCCTACTTGCTCACCGTTAAAGGGATTAGTCAACTCCGCCTACAGAGAGAATAGCAATCTCTAAGTAGGAGTCAGAGGACTAACTCAAAGCACGCGATAACTCACGATTAACACGTAAGTTACCCCATTGGACGACGCCGCCAGCAACCGAGCCCCCATATTGGTCGCAACGTGGTGAATTACGTCCCTACTGGGCCTCAGAGACTCTCAAGCCGTTCAAGCCCGAAGGTGCGTCGCTCGGAGAGCCATAGCCGAGTGTGGATTCGAACCACAATCTCCCTCCAGAGAGGAGGACGTCCTTGCTCTGTGAGTGACTCTAGTAGGCCACCCACGCCATTAGACGACCCGGCCAGTCCCCGTTTGCTAGGTTGCCCTAGCTCGCGGAGACCGTTCGTGGCGTCGGATAACCGAGCGCCTCGAACACATCCATGTCCTGGGAACTGACTTCGTGTGTGCTGATCTCACGGCACGTCGTAGGCAGCGCTGTCAGCCTGCGCTGTGCCAGGATGCGTAAGACCTTGTAGCGAATGAGCGTGTTCGCTCTGGCGATGCTCGACTCCATGTCCATCTGCCGGTCCCGTGGACGGCACCAGCGATTTGCCAGCGCGTCATAGCGCGAGGTAACTTCTATCGCCGCTGCGCCTTGGCCTCTATGCACAGACTCTAGAAGCTGATACTGGCGTGGTGTGAGAAGCGGATTCTCGTCAGGGTCCAGTTCGACTGCGTGAATCATGTCGAACGCAACGCCGACCAAGCATGGTCCAACATAGCCACCCGATGACGTGAGCAGAGTCTTGATATAAGCACCCGGCCTGATGCGCTCAGTGAGGAGCCGCTCCAACTCGTGGGTCTCCAGAAGCTGCAAGAACTTGCCGATCATAATTGCCTCCCTGTGAATGTGATGGGCTGCGCTGCCCTGCGGTCCCAAGCTAACCGCCCCGGCAAGGGTGACCTTCGGGATTGGTTCAGTAGAGACTGTAGCGGGTAAATATCACGATGCCGATGAACAGCGCCCCAATAATTACCCATCCGGGAGCAACCACTAGTAGGGCGCCGAAGCCGAAGATAGCAGATAGGAGCACGACGGTAAACGCTACAGCTTTGAGCCAAGGTTTCATTGTTCCTCCTGTGTGCGAGATTAGAGTCTCCTCTCCTCCGGCGCGGGGCCAGCACGGCGCACGTAGTTCCGACTCGTTATAACTCGGTAGCCGTCCGCGAATCGCACGAGACATGAGTTCAAGCGGCCGCGCACCAACACTGCGCATCGTTGGCCGAAGCGTTCTCGCAAGCGCGTCCGCACTCGCCATACGTATATCAAGTCGCGGTCACTCACGGCTCCTCCTGCGCGGGGCGGGCGCAGATATGTATGCCACCGGGGACAAGTCCGCCCCGGCCGCATATATTGCACGTCACTAATCCATCCTGCGTGGGGCGGGCGGCGAGGGCAGCTTCTGCCTCTTCGGCGCGCTTTTGCCGAGCGTTCCTGTGCTCACACTCGTTCAGCCAGTTGAGGCGGTATCGTTCTGCCGCAAGTCGGCGCCGCTTAACCTTTTCGACTATTCTTGGAACCACATTTTCTGCCATCTCGCGCCGAAACGTCTCGAAGTCAAACCAATCTTCCTTATCAGGCTCCTCCGCTGGCGGCGCGATGAGGCGGGGCAGGAGCCAAGCGGCACGCTCTTGCCATGTTCCAATACGTGATACCGCTTCAGTTAGCAGGGCAGCCAACTGCTCAACGGTTGGGCTCATGGCCCACGGCCCTGCCTCTCGCAGCCTGGCAACTTGGGCTGTCAACACTTCGATTTGCTTGTCCAGTTCCGCAAAGGTACTCTGAATGCGGTCGCTATGCAGCGTTCGGGCAGCCGCACAAGTCGAGTGCTCTAATTCCACCGCTTCCAACTGCTCAACCAACTTTGTTGCCGTTGCGGTCATCGTATCGCATTGTTCTTCGTCAATTGATGCACGACGCTCCGCCGTTTCCAGCGCGGCGAACAGACGCTCGATGAGTCGACAAGCATCGCCCCATGTTTCGGCCCGGCTTTCCCACTCCGCCCGCAGGCTTTCCAATGTGTCGCTCATATACTCCTCCTAACGTAAAGTAGGGGGCCAAGTTACGGCCCCCCACAGTGTCAGTGTCGTCTACGTCAGTCTAGTGACCGTTGTAGATACGCTTGACGTTGACGCCGGCCTGCTCGACTTCGGCCCACGTAATGTCCTTTGTGGGGGAGTTGTCGAGTTCTTTCGCCCTGACGCCGATGGCGTAGAGCAGGTCCGAAGCGGTCTTGAACACCGTCGCGTCGGAAGCGTTGGTGACCCACTTGAACTTCCCAGTGGACGTGACCTGTGCGAACTTCTGCACCCTGTTCTTCGCCTTCCGGGTCGTCCGGCCAGGCCTGGTTGCGATCATGAACATAAGATCGTTGTTCCTCCTCATGAGGTTGCGCCACTCTTAGCGGGCGCAGCTATATGCTAGTGTAAAGAGCACCACTAGCAAGGCTATGTACAGCATGGTCTTTCCTACAGACGCTCCTTTCCTACCCATGCACGGTTTTCCCTTCCCCGCACCTAGTCCTTGCTACGGCTAACCTCAGCCATAGCCTCGATATGTTCGAGCACAGCCGTGCAATCTTCACGACCCGCTGCCTCCAGTGCGGCAATGTGGGCAGCCTCTGCGTCGGCAAGCTCTTTGTGATAGAACTCCACGAGATGCCGATTGCCCTCACAGCAACTTGGGCACATGCTGTCGTAGCGCATCTTGCACACACCCGACTTCAACTTCTTGTGCTTCCACGCCTTACGACAGTCCTTCTCAAAGCACCAGTGCGAGCAGATCACTGGCACGATGACTTCATCCGGCTTGATGATAGCCGGAGCTTGAATAGGACCAATCACTTGGTCCACAGTGACAGGAGGCTTATGCACCTCTCCAACCCGAGCGAGAAGGTGAGTGCTGCTGACTCCTACCGTCACCTTATACAGCGGACACCGAGGTTGATGGTACTGTCGCCCATTGAGATACATGGCTGCACAGTCGCACTTGGACTTAACGGCATCATTCGGGTCCGGTGTCTTGGGTAGGTGATGCGGACAACCATCAACGCCGCACTGTCCTTTACCCCAATGATGTTGACAAACCACGATCTCCTTCCGTTGGAGCGGAGGGATACGGAACGGGCACTCCGCTATGTGATAGGGTAACTGACCCTGGCACTGCGGACACAGCTTCCCCTCACCGAAACCCTGTATTCGATGCCGGTGACAGTTAGCGAAGTGCATGCCCTTGCCGATCTTACACTCTGGGCACTCTACGTTCTCTGTCCCTGACATGGAGCAGATTGCAGCATGGTTGCCTGTGTTCTCCTCAGCTCCATACTTTCGAAGGTGTACGCCACACTCCTTGCAATACACCTCAGTGCCCACGACAGGATGCCCCTCATGGGTCCGCTGCTCCGTTCGCTTCCCTGTGACCATACGATCATCGGAAGCGACAGCTTCGCACTCCGCGCACCAGGCAGACAGCAGTACACCGTGGTCACAGTAATGGGAGTGAATCACGCTCATGTTAGAATCCGTAGCACGTGAGTTCGTCCCAGTCTGCCGGCTGGTGCTCGGGAGAGGGGGGAGTGCGAACTTCTCCTTGTCCTTTGTGTTCGGTGCATGGTCGAACAAGCAGTCCAGGAGCACTTGCGCCTCATGATGCGAGAGGTTGTTCATGGCGAACAACTTCCGCACCTTCTTCGCCAGCTTCTTCCGCTGCTTCCGGCTCAGGTCCGACCGGCTACAGAGCTGTTTCAGGACCATCCACTCCTGGTTCGTGAGCCAGCTACCTGCCGTATGATGAGTCTTAGCAGGCTTCGGCAACGCGAACTTTGGCAGGGACTTCTCGTGTAGGATACGGCGCACGACTGTTCGGGTATGCAGCCAGGCCCCCAGGAGCAGCATTTCGTCGCTCTGATGCTCGTTCCAGTATCCGGCACTCAGATTGACTCCGCACAGCTCGATCTCAGGGCAGATGGCCTTGATGTCCGTCGAGCTGCCTTGCTCGTCACTCCATGAGACCCGGTCGTAGTCGAACGCCGTACACTGTGCGATCATCCACTTCCGGAATGCTTCGGTAGATACATCGTAGAACACGCACTGGCGGTCTCCACGGCGGTCCACCTGAATAGCGAATTGATGCTTCGCCAGTTCTTCTCCGATGTCTCGCACGGCTGCCCTGGCCCCGACACAGTCGCGCTCCTCACCTGTGGTGATGAGCACGGAGTGCTGGCCGTCGAACAGGTTGTACCACATGGCACAGCCTGCCCGATCATCGGCACCGAGACAACTCCACGCGCTGGAATAGTAGCCGCCCTTTCCAGCCTTGCCTGCCGCTTCGGGACGCATTGCGGCATCCCCAATCCAGCAGATTTCGTTCAGCACCTTGTCGTCATGCACCGTATCGGCATGGGCCACAAGGAGTAAGCGATCAGGGCGCTTCCCTGGGAGATACACCCATTGCCCTGTCTTACTTCGCACCGAGCCCGGCAGCTTGGCAAAGAAGCCGAGCACCTCCTCCTCTCGCGCACATAGAAAGCGCGTCAGGAGGTCTTTCATGAGTTGGAGACTCATATATTCAGCCCTCCTCTGTGCATCTCCCGAAGTGCTGCGTCGGGGTAGGGCCACACCTTCGGAAGCCGAGGACTTTGCGGCAGTGCTCGGGTGCCAAGTCTTGGGTCCAGAATGAACTCTGGGCCTGAGCCGAGGCGCGTGTAGACGCCGAACGATGCTGCATATTGCGCTACTTGCATGAAGTAGTGCATCGTGTACCGCTGCCGGAATGCTGTCTCCCCACCGAAGAAGTGACCGTCTGGGTTGAAGTAGACCTTGGCGTGGTCGTGGAACACTTGGAATGGGTAGTCCGACTTTCTGGGTGAAATCGCGATCTCCTTGAGTCCCTTCACGCCAAACGCTTCACTCAATGCAAGTTGCACGACTGGCGCTAGGGATGCGTAGTCGATCAAGTAGAAGTTCGAGATGAATGCGCCTTTCTCTGGGACTGCGAGTCCCCATGCACGAAAGTGTGGGTGAGGACGCGGAATGTCACTATTCCGTCGCTGGAGCCCTTGAGCAGCTACCAGCGTCCGCACTCGCCAGCCCAAGAGCACGAAGGTGTCTGGCACGTCGCACGCGAAGAACAGCTTGTTCGCGTCACGCTCCCCGCCATTCTGGAAGCAGGAGCGCTCATCATAGTTCCCTAGTTGCAGGAACCGTGATGGACGGCAGGTGAAGATCGGAGCGACGTAGTAGTCTGAGGGAGCCCAGATCGTTTCCCCTAGACGTTGGAGCCACCGCTCGAATATCTTCACGAGCATGGGGTAATCCTTGACGATCTTGTGCTCCTCCAGCGCCCGCATGACGACAGCGGAGAACCGTTCGCCTATACGGCACTCTGTTTCCAGCCGGAAGGTCTTGAAGTTCCCTTGCCGCGTCATCCGGCTATACGAGCCCAGGTTGAGCTTCAAGGCAATCTCTTTCTCCGAGGTGTACCCGTGAGCTAGGTCAGCACTCATAGGAGTATACTTCGGTGCGATACATCGCTGCGTCATGCAGATAGCCCCATGACGGTTCCCCGAGTTTACCCCATGTTTCGCATCGTACAGCCACAGGTCGAAGTTGTAGCTCAGAGGACGTTGACCTTTCCCGTCCCGTGGCGTTACATCGCTAAGCGTTCTCACATCATCCAACACTCGACGGTACTCCTTCTCGCATACTTCAACAGCGTGCGAGGTGTCAGGGGCAGTCTGCGGAGTGCCAAGGAAGTCGAATCCATTCCAGCGTTTGATCAAGTTCCGGTGCAGCTTGACACTTCGATCTACGAACTCCTCTAACGAGAGTCTCGGTGGACACCGCATCGCCGGGAACTCGTTGAGGAACGTCTGGCAGTGCTTTAACTCCTCCGCTGCCAGTTCCGCCAAGTTCAGCGTCATATTCGTTCCTGGGTTGAGGTTAGAATGGAGCGTCGGGATGTGGAGGTGCTTCAAAGATCGGCCGCACTGCTTGTGCAGCCTGTTGAGCTTGCGGCGGTTCTGGAAACTGCTGCACCAGTTGTTCTCCTATCGGACGGTTAATGTCGATGACCGCGCCCGTATCAATGGCATTTCGCACGATGGTGGGCAGGAGTCCGACGTAAGGCTGAGCATCAGCGTGGCCGACTTGCTCCATCACGTTCCCGTTGTAGTCAAGCCAGACAAGATGTACTGGCGGTGGCGGCTGAGGCGGTTGAGGCAGTATTACCTCTCCTACTTGAACCTCCTCAAGCCCAACTAGACGTGCTCCACCTCTCCGTGGACGGCCAGTGAAGATTTTGTTCATGTCCTCCCAGCACATCGGACAGCCGTGTTTGGAGCTAGCGAGATACTGGAATACGTGCAGAGGGCAGGTAATGAGGATAGGCGGCTCAAGGAGGACCGTTGTCGTCCAGCCATTGCGCTCGTTCACCTCAATGCTCAGTGCTGCTCCGCACATGCACACGGACTCCTCCTCGTTCTCCATGACCCAGAGGTGATTCTTGCCATCACATTGGGGCTTTGGAGTCGGAGGGAGCGGAGCAGTATCGGGATACTTGATCATAATGAACTCCTCCGAGTTATGCTGCTGCCCAACGACTCAGCAGCTTCTGTTTCCGTTCTCCCATCGGCTTGGTACAGACCTTTGGGATGGTGAGGATACGCCGTCCATCCACGATCCGAACACCACGACCCTTCGCGCCTCGTGGGATTCGTACACCGATCATCTCGGCTCGGCGTATCTTGACAACGACACGGTGGCTATGATGCTCATGGCCTCCGCAATGACAGCTTGCCCCTCCGTCGCACACAGAGCGGGCTTCCAACGCCTTCTGCCACAACAGCTTGCGACGTGACATCATTCACCTCCTTCGAGGTGCTCTGCAAACCGCTGTGTCCGGACGGCTGACACGGGAACTGAGTGCGGACCCTTTGCTCCTCCCGCTTCCTCGTCATCGTAGTCTCGGAGCCAGGCATACAGCCCTGGATCGTCAGAGATGACTTCGGTGAGCACGCCGCCCTTGATCTTGATGAGCACACGACTCATAGACCCTCCAGTCCAGACCGTTTCAGCCACTGAATGATCTCTCGATAGGCTCCAGGATTGCTCGGAGAGCCCGAGATAGTCACTATAGGCTTGGACTTGTCTGGGGGGCACCACTGCTCGTGACCGTTGGTGCAAATGCGAATCTTCCAGCCCTGCTTGAGCGCCATGCGACGCTCCTTACGGAGGTTGATATAGGCGAGAGTCATTCGTCCTCCTCCCGAGCCACTGTCTGGTACCATACAAATGCCAGACTGTGCTCAATAGTCTGCAAACGCCTCTCGATAGCGCGGACCACAGCCTTCACCTGCTCTGTGGTCGGCTCAGTTCTTCCGTGTAGCCACCGGCTGACTGCTGTCTGATCCAGACCTACGGCACGCGAAAGTTCGCCTTGCGTCATAGGTGAAACCTTGAGTAGTTCCAGGAAACCCTTAGTCATTCGTCCTCCTTGCCAGGGAACTTCCGGCAGCATCCATCACAGCCGTGAACAGCCCAGCCGGATTGATGCGTGGTGGCTTGACGCTCTCCGATAGACTCAGGGATGGGATGACCGACACCGTGTTCACAGATAGCTTCGATCAGCCCTCTCGCAAAGCTGTCTGTGCGTGTGGAGAGGTTGAAGCCCTGATACTTCTGCGCGAGTTGCTTCAGGTCGAGGGTGGTCATACAGCCTTCCCTTTCAGCATCCTCCGAAGACGGTCATTCTCAAGAAATAGTTCGGAGTAACTCTGTTCATGCTCGTTACCGCCATTCCCGTAGAAGGCACGAGTATAGCGCCGCTCCCATCTGTCCGCTACGTGGAACGCCCGGAGACCGTAGCTGAATATCCAGGCAACGCTAAGGAGCAGCATGACCGCGATGAAGATGACATCCCCTGTGGGAAGGTAATGTCCATCAGAGCTGATGCGATGGAACAGGAGGGAGATACTGATGGCGGTGTCTGTTGCACCGACGATGACTCCTGTGAGGAGCCAGAGTGCTTGTTCAAGCTTGCTCATAGGAACCTCATCTTGGAGGGCTCGACACTGACGATCCAGGACTCGAACTCCTTCACCGTATCGTAGTCGTCATCATCGAACATCCGTTCCAGCCGTCTTACGATCTCCCGAGCAGCTTCTCTCGGCGTCTTGGCCCCTACGATCTGTGGGGCCAACTTGACGACGTACATCTTCTGCTTCGGCATAGAGGTCAGTCCTCCTGAAGTGTGATGATGTGTTCCGCGCTACACTTTGGGCACTCTTTCTGGAATGCCCTCGGATACACACCCTGTACCACGACCACCTTCGGATACTCGAAGATGAATTGGCACTCTGTGCACTGGTACATATGAAAACTCCTATGGTGGGCCGGTCGCCCGGCCAGCACAGGCAAGCTACGCCCCCCGGCAAGGGGAGACTTAGTGAGTTAGTTGAGCGTGTGAAGCAGATGCTTACGGACTTCTTGAGCACTCTTTTGGAGGGCAAAGCCCATCTCAGCGGCCTGCTCAGGGGTGAGCACGATAGCCACTTGGTGGTCATCGACTTCGAGGAGAAGCGTGATCTCTTGGTCTGCCACACTCCCACGGATGCCGAACTCGGTGTGCATGTTATTCGACTCCATGCAGCAGCTTGTGGATGACTCGCGGTCCTGCCACAAAGGACGATAAAAGGTGCTTCTCCAAATCTACTAGGCTCCCTTGAGGATGGGAAGCCTTCCATTTATCCGAGAGAGGAATAAGCTGGGTTCCCGTGGCATAGCACAAGAGTGTCTGCGGATGCAGCGTGAGCGGGAGTGGGGGTTGGCTATCACAGGTCCGGTGCTTGGTGAAGGTCAGCATCAGGTTGTTGCCCGTGATCCGGCTGAGATGGAGGCCGGTGTCCGCGTCGTCGAGCCACGCCCCGGTGCCACGGAAGAACTCCTCAGGGTCAAGCTGCTCCTGATCAACGACCGTCTTCTTGTCGTGGTGGACAAAGAAGTGTGTAGTACCAGGAAACATGTCTTGGCACTTGCCATAGATGAAGCTGGGCACTTCATCGTCACTCGTGCTGAGACGCTGAATCTTCCGCAGCGTGTCCCACACGATGAGGCAGGGCTTCAGGGCGACGATATCCTTGATGACGGGGTCACGCTCGGAGACCTCTGCCAGGTTGAAGTGAGTGGGGAATAAAAAGTGCAGGTCCTGGAGCTTATAGTACTGCTGCACCGCCCGCAGCCGCATCTGTTGGATGGGCGCGACCATATCCGCCTGGACGTAGACCACAGGTCCGTAGGCGTGCGTGGGATACTTCCCGTAGAGGACACCGTTCTCTGTCAAGCAAATGGCAATGGTCAGGGCGAGCTGGCTCTTGCCAATCCCCCGCTTGCCGTGAAAGAGAACGTTGCCACCCCGTGGGATGAAGGGCTCAATGAGGAATGCCTGAGGGAAGACATGTTTTGTGAGCGCCTCTGCTGTCCACAGCTTAGACACGATATCCGCACTTAGGACAGATCCGGAGTCTTTGGCCCATCCCCAGCCGTATCTGCCGCTGGCACCCCTGGCACGTCTGCTCCAGCCACGTCTTCGCTCTCCCGTGCGACTCCGACGCTCCCCCCGCTTGCTTCTGCTTCCGCCGGATGCCAACTGGGAGACGGAACCTCGTGGACGCTGGCCTCTCCTTCTTCTGTTGCGGGGACATTTCTGATCTCCAGTCCAAAGGTTTCCTTCAGGTCTTCTACGAGCTTCCCTTGCTGCTCCTCGAAGTCCAAGCCCTTCTGGGCGTAGAAGTCCTTGACGCCCTGGGCCAGCTTCTCCCGGAGCTGGATGGCCTGCGCCTCATTGAACATCACCATAGCCCGGTCAGCGAGCACGGTGAACATCTGCATCATGCCCATCCGGTGCCGCTCTTCCTGGGCATTGGCCATCCAGAGCTGGGGGAAGTAGGCGAACAGGGCTGCCGCCATGCTCTGATTGATAACCCGGAACTCATCCTCGGTCAGCTTTAGGACGACCTCAACCGGGGTAGTATCAGGGTCAATCACTTCCAGCGCCTCCCGTACAATGTCTTCATCCGACACGACCATGGGCTCTTGGTCGAGCGTTGGACCCTTATCACTCATACCATCTCCTTGTGGTTGAACTCTTTCATGAATCCCCAGCTTGGACCCTGCTTCCACTCCACGGGGACTGCGAGAGTCCGTCCGTGGATCGGGAACGGGTGCTCCATCTTGGGGGTGACAACTCTCACTAAGTCTGTGACGCACTCTGGACGGCATTGGAATAGGAGCTCGTCATGGATCTGCAACAGGAGCTGGGCATCGACTTGGTCTGCCTGCTCCAGCCATGCATGGACAAGCGGGAGCGCACGATTCATCAGGCACGCGATGCTGCTCTGTGGGTAGAACGAGAGTCCATCCTTCAATTGGTTATCGGGCTCAGGATCATGGAACTTCCGTCGGTAGCCGAAGCAGTTGGTGAGGATACCCTTGTTCTTCTCCAGTTCTAGACGTGTCAGCTCCCACCACCGTTCCAAGGGATGCATCTGGAGCAGCTTCTTGTGCAGGGCAGCTACGTCACTCTCGGAGAAGTAGATCCCGGTGGCGTCAGCTTCCTTGTTCAGGTTCAAGGTGATCGTTCTGATCGTAGCACGGTACTGACTGGCATAGGCTATCGTCTTCGTGATGTCCCGCTGGAGCGGGGTGATCTTGTCTACTCCAAATAGAAAGCAACCCAGTTCCGTATGAACGTCAGCGCCCTGTAGCAGCTTGTCAACAAACGCCCAATCATCGGAGTACGCTCCTCTCAGGAGTGCCTCAGCTCCCTTGTAGTCGCAGGCCACGAAGGTATAGCCCTCATCGGGGATAAAAATATCTCGGACTCGGTACAGCGGGTCGATCTTGGAGACCTTCTTCGCCATGTTCTGGAGATTCGTCGAGTGCGGGATCAGCTTGGTCTCCGCACTGGACATCCGGAAGCTGGCGGTGTCAGGGCTCAGGAGCGTGTAGACCCGAGATGCGGCGTCGGGCTCTAGCCGCTCATAGGTGCTACAGACCGTCCGGTCCCGGATGCCCTGGAGCATGGGGACCACGACGGCCTCGGTGATCGCTCGACGCTCAGCGATCCCTTTAAGACTTAACCGCGATGTCGAGGTCATTCACGTTCTTCTTGATGTACTGAACGAAGCAGATCGGGCAGCTCCGCAGGTGGATGACGTACTGACCATCGGCATCCTTGAACTCTAGGAAGTACCAGTCTTCCTTGTACGTATGCCACTGATGCCCACGCTCACACTTCAAGGTCCGCATCTTGGGGACCTTAGCCTTCTCAACCTCTAGCTTCTCGTCAGGCATGTTACTGTCCTCTCGCCCACCGCAGGATCTTCTTTAAGGCTGTCGAGTCCGTGGTCACCTTCTGGTTCCATACCTGCTTCGGAGCCTCGACGGCCTCGTACAAGAAGGTCTTCATCTGCACGGGGCTGTAGGGATTGAAGTGGTACTCCGTGATCTTCCCAGTGCCCTTACAGGTAGTACAGGGCAGGAGCTTCTCTAGTGCTTCCTTGACCGTCTTAAACCCGAGAGCATTCGCATCCTTCCGTGTCAGCTTCTTCTTGTGCAGCCAGTCTCCATCAGGGAGCATGGTGCCACACTTAATGCAGTGTGCTCGCTGACTCGTCCCACCACCGCAACAGTCACACTTCTTCTTCACCGCGAAGAAGGGTAACTCCTTCTGCTCAATGAATTTGAGTCCTGCTCGGCTGCTCCTGTCCTGGGCTCCCGTGTACCGCTTCGTCAACTCTTCGACTCGGCTCAGCCGGAGTGTCTCGTCGATCTTGAGTCCCTTGAGGTTCATCTCCGTCAGGGCAGGATATAGGGCCACAGCGGCCTCATACTGAGCCAGAGCCTTACACTGAGCCAGTTCAGGGAGCATGCAATCCGCGAGCCATCGAGTGACGAACGCATCTCGTCCGTTGAGGACCACCATCTTCGCGACGTGCTCAGGGTCTTCTGGAGGAGGGTAGTTCTTCCACCAAGGGAGGTTGAAGTAGATGGAGGCAAGGAACGCTAAGCCCTTCCGTGTCATTCGAGTAGGCCGAAGTGCTGCATCATCCTCGTCCGTATCCCCTGTGCCGGCCAGATCCGGTTCCAGGGCCCACCACATCTGCTGGGTATCGTGGCCGTAATTCCCAACATGAAGGTTGAAGAAGCGTCGCATTGCCAGTGTATCGAAGCCAGGCCCATTGTGCCCCACGAGAGGGACCTGAGTTTGCTCCAGAATCTGTTTGGCAAAGTGGTCGAACTCGTATCCCCAGAGTGCCACGTATGGTTGGTAGTCATCACCGCAGAAGCCTGAGCATAGCAGGGCCGTCATGTCCCACTTGGTCTCAATATCCCACGCCACCAGCTTCGAGTGAAGTAGAGTCTCCACCATCCCTTGATGCTGTAACCGCTGGATCTGTACCGGGAACGCATCACGGGGTAGCTCACTGTTAAGCCAGCGTCGAGCACGACGGAAATCCATTCCCAATAGATAACGCCCTGGGACAGCTTTCCGGAGCACTCCGGCGGGATGGAGGGTGGTGAGCACAGTACCGTTCGGTGTGTCCCAGAAGTAACCACGACGGTCCTGGATGCCACTGGCGTAGCTAATGGTACTGGGTGCGTTTGGTCTTGTAGGCCAGTCGGGGACGATAGCATAGGCTGCCTCATTTCCTAGCGTAATAGTAAGTCGAGGACGGAGTCTACGCAAGAGTTCATGAAGTTGCTGAACACCCACCACCACGTGCTCAGGATCGTGGGCTTTGAAGTCGTTACCCGGAGGCTGCCAACCCACAACGTTGGCGATGTTGATATCTTGCCGTCGGAAGCCGGTTTCGCTAAGGACAGTATCAAGAAGTTCTCCGGCAAGGCCGACGAAGGGACGACCTTGCTCCACTTCATGTTCACCGGGGTCTCTCCCGACCAGAAGAAGACCTCCAGGCTTATCCGAGTTAATTTCGGGAGGTACATAGCCGCTCATGAGAGAGTGATAATCCGTCCACTGGGCTGACTAGGAGCCGCACCAGCGCCCTGGGCACTGATGCCATGCAGGGCCGCAGCAAGGATACCCAGTTGGATAAAGACGTTCGGAACGTTCGAGGCGATCTTCAGTTGGTTACCGTGCACCTCGATATGCACGAAGGGCGCTTGAGGAGCCGCTTGCTGCGCGCTCATCATCGCCTTGATATCATCATCATTAGGCATTGTTCAACTCCGACATGAAGTGTTCGAGGGCGGCCCCAAGTGCGGCATGCCCATCCATCTTGCCGATAGGACCTTCGGGACGGTTCCCCATTGCTGCACGGATAGCGAATCGTATGACAGGCTTGAGGAAGGAACGCACGGTGTTCATACAGTCTGGGCAAGGCCGCATCTGGTGTCTGCACAGGTGGCTAGCCATGGTCCGATGGACCTGAATGCCCAGGGAGTCTTCGTCAACGGTCGAGCCGATACGGGTGAGTCGCATAGCCTCGGATGGGAAGTGTGAGGGACCTGACGAGGCGAGCACGCGGGGGAGCGGGGCTCTCATCTAGGTAAGCCCTCCTTCCCTAGATGGAATCAGGCGGGGCCAACTTCCCACGGATACATAACTTACGCCTGACTGCTTGTCAAGTTGGAGACCAGGGAATCGAACCCCGATAGGTAGGTTCAAAGCCTACCGTCCTGCCGTTAGACGAGTCTCCATCAATCACTACAGTCGCCGTGTGGATACTTCCACCCACAGTGGGGACAGGGACGCCCACATAACTCTAGGTCAATCTCCCGACCACACTTACTGCAAGGCTGTGTAGAAACTCCCATGCTCCCGCCAAGCTGAATGCTACGAGGGTTGCTGTCAGCCAGTCCCAGACTCCGGAGTCCTTAAAGCTATATCCTGGTGTCACTTCGACCTGTATCCATTCCCAGAGGAACTGTCCGATGCTGACCTGGAGGGCGACCCAGTATGGGAGGGGCATGACAAAGAAAAGTATCATGTCGAGCACGAGCCCGGCGTACATCACGCACCCACCCAAGGCATGGGCAATGGGGTGCTGATCCAAGGTCTTCAAGCTTGGATCGTGCCACCAGAGTTTAGGAGGTCCGAAGCTCATACAGCTCCTCTAGGTGCCGACCCCAGCACAGTAGGTTTTGGAGACCCACTTGCACGCCGGTGCAGAAGCTAATGTCGAATCGTGGAATCGGACCACGCCCTTCGCCATGTCAAGGCGACGTAGTACCCAGCTTACTCATTCGACTGGTTGCAGAGCCCTTAAGGACAGCTTTCGCTGGGGTCCAGACCCTGCGCGGCCTCTTTGATATCCTTAGTGGAGGCACGGAGATTCGAACTCCGGTCACTAGTTTGCGAGACTAGTATAATACCCTGCTATACGATACCCCCATCAGTGTGTTCCGTAACTCCGATTCTGTTCTATGCGGTCATCGGACTATGCCCCTACCTGCGACTCGACCGAGGGTCAGTCTACGCTGTTTGGGTTGCACCGATTGCCGTGGTTGGCTAGGCGGGGCCAAGAGTCCCCTCCCACGTCCCTCTAGGTGTCGGATGTTTCCTCAGCCACGCTATTCCTCCTCGTGGCCGCGACCGCTCGAACACACAGTTTAAGAGTAGCCTACGCGCCATTCGGCCGCAGCGTCTCGTGTAGACCGCACCCTCGGCTACTCTTAGTTGGAGAGGCTGGAGTCGAACCAACATTCATAGGTTCAGAGCCTATTGTCCTGCCTTTGGACGACTCTCCAATAAGGGCTGAGCTCCGACCCCTTCACTCAGCCTAGTGCAGCTCACCAAGGATATAGCTCCAGCGTCCTGGAGCGCAAGCCCAGTTGCCTGGACACCCAGGGGGTACCAGCCCTGGATCAGGGGTCCTGCACAGACGGGCGCATGGGATTCGAACCCACACCCTAGAGCTTCGGAGGCTCTTGCTGATCCGCTTCAGCTTCCGCCCGAGGTCTTTCGTACAGCCACTTCCGGAACTTCTTATTACTCAGCACTTCATCTATCAGCATCAAGATTCGATTAGCGGCATACTCCTGATCTCTCTGCGCTAATCGAACGATCTCTTGTGCGACAACGTCTGCGTTGTTCAACGGGGTCCACATAGACTCGCTGACAGGAGTCGAACCTGCACTGGCAAGGGTTCGTAGCCCTTCGCACTGTCCGTTATGCTACAGCGAGGAGTTCCGAGAGAGGGAGTCGAACCCCCGACACCAGGTGCTTCAGACCTGTGCTCTACCAACTGAGCTACCTCGGAGTCCGCTGACCAGGATTCGAACCCGGAACGCCACGGTAGAAACGTGGTTGCTATCCAGTCAGCATTCAGCGGAGAACTGTGGGAGTCAGATTTGATTGCCCTGTTGTGGGACCGCCGTCCAATGAAGGATCGTTTATCCCAACTCCTTACCCGATTGTCCCCGGCGGCGAACTAGATCGAGCGGCGATTGCAGCTCTACAACCCATCTTTACTCCCAATGGCCTCGGTGGGACTCGAACCCACATTTGTCTCGGGTATAAGCCGAGGGCCATCACCGTTAGGCGACGAGGCGTTAGTGATTCTTTGAACGAAGCCAGTATATCTCTGATATCTCAACTCTCCGAACTTCCTTGGCTCTCCAGACTCACGCCGAAAGGTGTCAATGTATTCGATAGTATCTAATACATCAGCTCGTGCGGCCAGCCAAGTTCGGAACACTTCGTTCACATTCATACGGGACCAAGGGGAGTCGAACCCCTCTCTCAGCCGTGACAGGGCCGCATCTTTGCCGATGGACCATGATCCCTTAACGGAAGGTCAGAGACTCGAACTCTGGGCGGGTATGAGCCGCTACGGTTTTCGGGACCGCTCCCTCGACCAGCCGGACACCTTCCATCCTCTGCTACCTCCGCAAGGAGGCTGGGAACGCAAGCACCGTCCATTTCAGCAGAGAGCACGGAACCTGGAGGATTCGAACCTCCGAGCCTTGTTGGGGCTGCCTGTTTAGCAAACAGGTGGAATCAGCCACTCTCCCAAGGTTCCAGTGTACAGCTTGCTCGATATGGTAAAGCGCTTAACAGAACTTTATCCTGCACAATCGAAAGTTCAAGAAAGCGTCGAGTCGGCTCTTGTGCGAGAGCGCTGTACGTCCGAGTGGTAGAAGTAGGGTTCGAACCTACCGTGCCCGAAGGCGTCCGCTTTACAGGCGGGTGGCCGTCCACTCGACCATCTCTACCAAGAGCCGCAGGCTGGACTCGAACCAGCGCTACCAGTGTACGAAACTGGCGGTCTGCCTGTTAACCAACTGCGACGTACTGGGGCAGTAGGCTTCGAACCTACAACTTCTCGGGTAACGGCCGAGCGGTCTGCCAGTTGACCTATACCCCATCAGTGCAATCAGGAGGACTTGAACCTCCACGCCTTCCGGCGGCAGCCTCTCAAGCTGCTGTGTCTGCCAGTTCCACCATGACTGCAAGTTCTCAGGGATGGATTTGAACCATCAGCCTCTCGTGTATCAGACGAGTGCTCCAACCAATTGAGCTACCCGAGATCAGTTGGCCGAGTGGGGAACGATCCCACAACCTATGGTTTAAGAGACCATTGCTCTGCCAGTTGAGCTATCGACCAGTGTCCACAGGAGGATTCGAACCTCCATCCCCACGGTCTGAACGTGGTGCGTCTGCCGTTGCGCCATGCGGACAAAGCTAAGAGCAGGAATCGAACCTGCGCTCCCTGCTTACCAAGCAGGAGGTCTTCCATTAACCTATCGAAGCAAGAGGTACTGGCAGGATTTGGACCTGCTTACTCCCGCTTACAAGGCGGGCGCCTATTCCGATCAGCCACAGTACCGTGATGCCGCGTGGAGGACTCGAACCTCCATCGGGCAGGGTTTAAGCCTGCTGCGTTCCACGTTTTTGAGACGTGTGCGTTTGCCAGTTACGCCAACGCGGCTTAGTACGACTCGTACTGACCTTCAGTATACCACCGCCACGCATAGACTGGGTGACGGAGAATCCATAGGAGTGTTTTCATAGTCAGGGATACGGCGATTCGAACCCGTGTCTGCGCCTTGAGAGGGCACTGTCCTAGACCACTAGACGAATCCCTGATGGCAGTGATGGGAGTCGAACCCATGGAGTTCTGCTTATGAGGCAGACGCAGGAGGCCGTGCCTGCTCCACTGCTCCAGTTGGACGCGAGGGACTTGAACCCTCACCTGCCGGGTAAAAGCCGGCTGTGCTGCCACTAACACTTGCGACCAGTTGCCCGAGGTGGATTCGAACCACCGTTACCTGTGTGTGGGACAGGTGTCATGTACCCCTAGACCATCGAGCAGTGCGCCTACCGAGAGTCGAACTCGGCCGTCCACATTGGCAATGTGGCATGCTTCCGCAACATCTCAGACGCAAGGAGCATCACGCGAGAATCGAACTCGCATCGCCTGCTTGGAAGGCAGGTACCCAACCATTAGGCCAGTGATGCAGGCTCCCCCGTGAGGATTTGAACCTCACTCGCATGAGACCCGAAGGTCGCCGTTGCTTACAGGTGCTAGGCCGCGACACTAGCGGGGGAATGGGAGTAACGGGATTCGAACCCGTGTCCGCAGCTTGAAAGGCTGCTATCCTAGACCTCTGGACGATACTCCTATATGCTGCGATAACGTTCGCAGCGGACGGGCGGAGCACCTAGTCACCCCATCAGCGAAGGTCTTTAACGTGCCGCGCTGCCGGCACGAATCAGGTGGGATGGATTCGAACCATCTTCCCAGGTTTCACAGACCTGTGCCCCTATCCTATTGGGCCACGCACCTGCTAATCGGCACCGACGATCTCCCGTGCTACCGCAATATACTTCTGTGCTTCCTTCACAGCCAGTTCGTGAGTGTACCCTCCACTCACTTCACGGATGATCGCGGCAATGATCGCTGCGACTTCATACGTTTGCATAGACAGCAGAGTGGGATTCGAACCCACGTTGGGGAGCTTTGCAGGCTCCTGCCTTACCGCTCGACCATCTGCTGATGACCTGCTTACCTAGTCTCCATTGACTACGGGCACAGAGCCCCAAGGCTCTTCTCAGTAAACAGGAACCTTTAGTCAGTGATGCAGGATTCGAACCTGCGTGATCGTGCTCCCAAAGCACGCGCCTGACCGCTAGGCTAATCACTGATAGAGAGGGTGCAGGCGTTTCCAAAGAGCGGTCGCTGCGACAACCGTCTGTTGCTTGGGCGTCCTGCACCCTGATGGCTTGAATATACTCTCTAGTCGGTGAGGCTGGATTCGAACCAGCGATCTCATGCTCCCGAAGCATGCGGGTTGGACCACTTCCCAACTCACCGATGACTGTACCTACTATAACATAGGTACAGTTGTGCTGTCAAGCCCCCCAGTTACCGGGTCCGGAGTCCCCGTGGAGCCTCGGCAGCCACAGCCTCGGCGACTGGAGCTGTCGTCACTGCGACCGGATGCAACGGGCTGAACGTGCTGATGTTCGACGCCGTGACCTTCCGGGGATTCCCCTTGGCATCCTTCTCCGTCTTGGAGTCATACGTCCGCTGGGAGACCGCGAACATCACGGTCTGACCTTTGAACACGCCACCCGGCAGCGCCTCCAAGAACTGCTCCAGGTCGAAGTCCACCGCCTCATCCGTGACCGTGGCCGCTCCAAGCGAGATAGCCAAGTCTCGCAAGAGGGCTGCGGACTGCTGGAGCCCGAACGGAACGGTATCATTCCACTCGGTCACGTCCACGATGGAGACGATCTCCTTGGGCTGCGTGTTCGGACGTGGCCGGACCACGTCGATCCGCTGCGAGCAGGGCCGGTTGCCCACCTGCGGGCTATCGTCGTCTGCTGGGGTGATCTCCTTGAGCGTCACCACGATCCGGTAGCTATCCTTGGTGTCTGGGGCAGTCTTCGCATCCGAAGCGTACCACTCCCCCTTGGCATCGCTCAGCGTGCCAATGAATGTCCCCTGTGGGAACGGCTGCTGCTTCCCCAGGCTCATAGGAATACGGGTCATGCTGTTTACTCCCAGGTTGATGGTTTACTGTACAGTGAATTACTTGGTACTCAACTTCCTCGGAGCGGGAGCAACGTACTTCTCTCCCTTCTCTGTCGCTTGAATCAGCTTCAGTAACTCCTTGAAATCGTTAGGGATGTACTGCATCTCGGGCAGGGGTCCAGATAGCTTCGTGTGACGGTCGTTGTCTGGCCGCACTTGGAGCATGTAACTGACGGTGTAGCCCTTAGCCGTAGCCGAGAGGCCCATTTCTGCCTTCGTCTGAAGGTCCGTATAGACCACCGTAGGGAACTGAGAACCCAGCTTCCGACGGTACTTGCCACGGACCTCAGGGAGAACGTTGCCCTCATACTCGATCCCCTTTGCAGCGTGGTCAGAGCTGATCTTGGTGACACCCTGCTGCGTGGTATCATCCTTGGGTGGCTGGATGTGCCAGGTCACCATGACGTGCTTTGGCTTCTTGGCGACCTCCCGGAGACTGAGCAGCTCTTTGATCGCTTGATCCAGGTTGTTGTTCAGGGTCTCGTAGGGGAGCCACCGGTTCTGGCCATCCAGCTCAGCAGGAGAGCCGATCCTATGGGGAGCCAAGGAAGCGTGCCAGGCCATCTCGCCCAGCTCTGTCCCTGAGTCCAGGATGACCGCTTCGAACTGCTCATCCTCTTCCCGGAGCCACCGCACGAGCCGACGGAACTCATCGAAGCCAGTCGCCTCATACTTCCCGAGTCCCGGTGCCCAGTTGGAGTCTTCGATCAGGACGTAGGGAACCTTGGTCTCCTTGTACTTCCAGGACTCGATCTCCTTGGCCAAGGTAGCAATGAGGAGGGTCTTCTCCGGGCCGACGTATTCCGCTAACTGCCCACAGAGCGTGCTCTTGCCCGTGCCCTGCGGCCCTTCCACGACCACCGCGATGTACGGGGAAGACTGGGCATTCCGTACAGTGGGTGTATACTTCGAATCCTTCACGAGTAGCGTCATAGATCCAGAAAGCTCCTATCGACCGCGTCATAGTCCGTCCGAATGGTGAGGTCCCGAATGCTCGGGGGCAGCGCGCACAGGGTAGCAAAGGGGCAACTCACGCAATCTCTGCCTGTGTGCTGAGGGTAGTAGCCAGTCTGCTCGAAGTAGTCCAGAGCCTTCCGCCAGTAGTACTGGTTCTTGATGGCCTCAGAGAGCTGAGAAGGATCAAAGAGCATCGGGCCGTACCGTCCGAACCGGTCCCCTTTGAACTCTGTCAGGATGGCCCGCTCCCCGATGTAGAGGCCGTTAATCAGGGCCCCGTTGAGCCGTAAGTGCGTGATAGAGCTGACGATAGCACAGTAGCCCCGGAGCTGATTACTGAATCGGTACTGATCAAAGTACCATCCGGAGAGGTAGCCATTGGTGGACTTGTGGTCCATCAGGTAGACCGCTCCGCCCATCTCGATGGGCAAGTCCGGCTTCCCAGAGTAGACGAAGTCCTCGCCATTGACCGTGAACTCCATGATGACCTTGGACTCTCCCAGGATCACGGAGCCGTCCTCTGCGACACGCCAGACCGCACCGAGCACTCGGGTCAAATCCAAGTCCTCCATCTTCACGATGAGCGGCTTGAAGGTGTCCCGCTTCCGGGCGTAGTCCATGTAGTTCTTGAACACGACCTCCAGGAAGCCCAGATGGAGATGGCCGTACTTCCCGTTCGACCGGTAGTCATAGCCCTTGCCCCAGATCCGACGGAGCTCTTCCAGGCAGAGGTCACCGTCTGCGCCGGAGTAGTAGTAGTTCAAGGCGGCGTGGAGAGCATTCCCGGCGTTCAGGTAGATCGCTTCTTCCTTGGGACGTAAGCCATACCGGATGGCATACTGGCCGTTCCGGGGGCACCGGGCAAGCTGTCCTGCCGTCGTCGCATCCCAGTTGATCTCCCGAGCAGCCTCTAGGGCCTCTCTCGTGGGATACCGGGAGGAGAAGTACTCGATTTCTTTAACCATGGAAGCCATCGGCTTGGTCATCTACCGGTTCAGCATCATCAGCGTGGACATACGTAAGCCCAATGATACTCGGGTTGTTGTAGTGGTAATTCACTGCGGCGAAAGCTTCAGCTTCATTCCGAGCCTCGACAGTCACTCGGATTGCAAAGGTATACTGAGCCACACTAACCTGCTTTGTAGTGATCGGGCCAATCGTCTGTCTGGCCCTGTTCGACATCGAGGGCATCACACCGGGCTTTGACGGGACAGTACCGGCACATGTAGGCCCGTTGTGTGTTCTTCGCGATTCGTTCGAGAGAGCTCCACCGTTCTCTGAGCGCAAGCAGGAGATGCTTGGCTTCCTCTTGAGAAGGTGCTGGAATGTAATGCTGGTGCAGCTCTCCGTCAACCTCTTGGATCAGGATGCAGCCCACGTAGATCTGGGTGACCGCGAGCAGCTTGGTGATGTCATGCTCCCACCAGACCTTCTTGTGGCCTCCACGGTATTGGAGGAGGTAGTCTCCGTAAGCGTAAGTATCATAATCCCCGCAGAGGTCACTGTGATGATGCTGCATCTTCCCCAGGGCCATGAGGATAGCCTTCCCTCGGTAGTCCTGCCAGCGTGTCCGGGCAGACCATGCGTTCTGTCGCATACAGCCTACCAGCGGACACTCCGTACTCAGGAACTTCTGCTTCAGTTCCTGGAGGAGATTGGGAGGAGTGACGGTCACGGCTTAGCAGTCACTGGCTGCTCGTAGAAGACTCTCGTATCCGGAGTGGTAGCAGAAGGCGTTCCATCCAGTGTCTTTGCGATACCTCTGATGAGTTGGCTTGGACTGCCAATCCCAGGGATAAAAATGTTCTCGCTGGGAGCAAACTTCTCCTCTTCCTCGATCATCCCACGGAGCAGGGCAAGGTAGACCCGAGCATCGGTGATCCGTCCCCGGACATCCTCACGCTGGCTCTTATGCCCATTGAGGTAGGCAAGGATGCCGTCGAAGTGCTTCTTCAGGTAGATCCAGAGGATGATCTTCCGGTCGATATGCAACTCGTCTGCAAGCCTGTTGAAGTTCCCGAAGGCGTCCCCGTGGGCATACTCCTTCTGCCCAGCTTCCCGCGTCTTCATCTCCTCGGCGCACATTCGCTCCATCACGTTCGCCATCTGTTCCTTGGTCATACCCGCTTTCCTCCGTGCCGGAACTTCCGCGTATTGTTATAGTCCTGCTTCAATCTCAGGACCGCTTCCATGTCCACGTTGTAGTGCACTGCGTAGTGAAGAATCCGGATGATGACATCGGCCAGCTCGACATCAATCCCTTCAGGCTTGCCTCCATCCGAGTACCATGTCTCACCTGGCTCCTTACCGTTTCGATACTCCTCCAACGCTTCCGACAGCTCGCTGTGCATTAGGGCTATCAGCGTCGGAACGTCCCGCTGATCGTTCCAGCCCATCCGCTTGCCCCACTCCAGCAGCTCCTGTTGAAGCTCCCTTATGGTCATCTTCCTCGATCCTCTTGAGAATGTTGGTGATGAGCTGCTCATAGAGCTGCCCACACTTCTTGGCATCGTAGCGCGCACGGGCAAGGTAGAGCTCAGCTTCCTTCACAGCCTTCGGTCCACGCGTGTCTAGCTGATTGATGCTGTCACGGTAGTTTGGGCCGGGGACCAGGATCGCGGCTGCTACTTGTGGAGCGTAGACCTGAGCCTCATTATAGACCAACTGGTTATCAATGGTCTTGACCATCCGCTCCGTCATCAGGTCTGGACCAGGAATCTTGAGCATGGCGTAGATCCGCCGATCCAGGTCCTGCTGGAGCGCTCGGAGGTCATCCGTCTTCCAAGGCTGCGGCACGTCGCTCGTAATGCTCTCGTGGGCATCGTGCAGCGCCGCATAGAGATGGAGCTGGGGCTGCTTGGGACGCCAGTCGTATGCATAGAGCATGGCCGCAAAGAGGTGATGCAGCACGGTCCAGTGCCCAGTCGTCGCCCCTCCGAACCGGGGCTGCTTCGAGCAGTGGTAGCCTATGTCGTACAGACTTGGAGCTAAGTGATTATCCCTCTGTATGTTCCGACCACTGATGGTTATCATTCGCGCCTCGGTGATACAGTTGATACGTCTGCTGCTTCACGGCATTAAGGTCACCATGTCTATGGCCATCGAAGGTGACGGACAAGTGCCCTGGCAGCAGTGGGGGGTAGCCCTTGTCTTCGGCGTAGCCTGAACGGGAGTCGTAGGCACAGCCACAGATGTAGCCATGCGTCGTGATCCACCGGATGGGATGGCCCCCATCGTTGGCGTTCTCTAGGAGGTACGCCCGGTGGTGCGGAGGAATCACCGCACAGATGTGCGAGTGAGCAGAGAAGATCGCATCCGCAATGATGACCTCTTCGAACTTCTTGGCCTTGTTGATCTTCGTCCCGATGGCCACACCGGAGTCGAGACCATGGTGCACGAAGACCGAGTAGCTCGTCCGGTGCACCTTCAGCCGCATGAACGCTGCCGTGCCCAGGTAAGGGATCTGGAGTCCTAAGCAGAGACAGTCATCGAAGCCCAGACCTGAGTCCTTGAAGGTCCGGTTGCCATGATTGCCACGGACACCGAACAGAAGCTTGTGACGAATGGGAGCTAGCTTAGCGACGAGCCAGTTTACTTGCTCCTGAGGGTTCATCGTCTGCGTGTAGATCATCCCTTTGGAGCTCCGAGTGACACACTCTCCGCCATCGCCCATGTAGATCCCTTTGCCATGTGGATCGTCCTTGAGCCGGGCCACCATCTCATCAATGAACTTGTAGTCTGCTTGAGGAGCACCAACATGCCAGCAGACAAAGGGGTAGAGCGTGATCGTCTTCTCGTTCGTTGCGTGTCGGAAGAACTTCATCTAAGCCGCCTTCTTCGCCAGGTGATCGTCCGATTGCAGATGCAGCTTCTGCTCAATCCACATGCTAATCTGCTGCCCCGTGGTAGAGCCGTAGACTGTGGCTACGGTATACGGTATGAAAAGTAACCAACTCATGTGCTTATCGACGATCAGGTACTTCGAGGTGACGAACCACACGCCGTTGGAGAAGATGGCGGCTATCCGATGGTAGGCTATAGAGTTACGATTCCTACTCCGACTCACGATGGAGAAGGAAGTGTTCTGGGCGAAGGCCAGGATCATCATAGTGATGACTGCGCCTGCGTTAACGAGGAGGTTATGCATGCTTCACCGCCGTTTCCAACTCTTCCATTATGGTTACTCCAGGTACTGTTCTCAACTTCCGTATCAGTGAGAGTTCCTCAATGAACGCTTCAAGATTCTCCAGGCACTGATTGCAGGTGAGATCGAAGTCATGTGCTGTAGAGAAGCTCGGATGACACTGCGTCATGTTGATGTAGGCTTGTACCGCCTCACCAAGAGGAGTAAAGGTCATGTTCTCTTCACCGTCGCTTTCGCTGGAGGTAGCATGTAGCCACCTTCGCTGCTTTCAAGATCATCTATCAGCTCGAAGATGACCCAGCAGCCATCACACTTACTCCGGGGCTTGTGGACTGCTTTGTAGTCTGGATGCTCTTCACAGACCAGTTCAACTGTGATCATTGCCGAGGTCTCCTTATCGTTCTTAATGCTACCCATCCGTTAAGTCCTTCGTAGCGCCAGACGCCGCCTTCTTCGTCTAGTGCATAGAGATCTTCCGTTGAGCAAGTAATCTGAACAAACTTAGGCATCATCATGAACCATTCCTTCCCTTCCGCAGTTGTAGCACTTCGTGGAGAAGTCCTTCAGGAGAAAGAGACAGTGGTAACAGTCCGGGCAGAGCACGAGGCTCCGTCCGTCGTTGAAGTCGTACCACCAGTAGTCATGCTTCGTGGTTGAAGGCATACTTCCGTTGGGGTATTGCGAAGAAGCACCAGGGGAGATGCTCGGATTGCTTCTTCAGCCTCTCGATGTAGCTTCGGAGAACCTGCTCGGCCCCCTTCACTTCCTTATCTCGCAGGTCACCGTAGTGTTGGATGTGGTGGAGAACAGTAATCACTTACTGGAGTTCCTTCAAGGTCAGGTGACCCATCCAAGCTTCTACATCCTTCTGGTAGGCAGCGTTGCCACCGTTGTAGAATGAGGGCGCTTTCGTCCAGCCGTGATCCTTAGCGGCACGCTTGATGTTCAGGATGCCACAGTACACGTTGTCGTCATAGGACTCTGTGATCCGCTTCAGGGAGCACCGGGGGCTGTGCAGCACCTGTGTCCAACTGACACAGGGGTTGAGCTGCATCCGGCCTACTTCACGGCAGATCCTCTGGAGCGTCTCGTTGTACTGGATGCACTTCCCAGTTGCTCCGTCCCACATATAGCAGGAGGACTTGATGAGCCGTAGGATACCCTGTCCCCGGACCTTGTTCCCGTGGCTCCCATCCCGGCTTTCTTGCCACGCAATGCCCCATACAACACGTTTGGGCGCATGGAGGCTGTCCGCATGGGCAGCGAGCTGATGAGCGTCTGTGAGGCCTGTGAGGCCCTCTAACGCACGATCCTTGGTGCTTGCCGCACCGAGGGTGAGCGCCGCGATCACGCTAAGGATGAGGAGTTTCATGGATGTAGTCCCAGAGGTGAATGACACGGGCCAGCCACCAACGAGTGAAGTCCTTATTCGATGGACGCTTAGCTGCGTACTGCTTCAGCCGGGCCCAGAGCATCTCGTTCCAGCCTTTATCGACGCCGCCCAGGAGGGCCAGGGCCTCTGTCCGGCTCTGGTTGAAGCAGGTGTCGAAGAGGATCAGGTTGACGGGCCAGGGGCCATCACAAGGAACTGCCTTCCAGTAGTTGGCAAGTGCTCGGGCCTTAGCTGTGTCCCAGGTGAGCTGCGTTACGTCGATGTCCTGGTTGAACTTCTGAGCAAAGCCGAAGTTCGTTGTACCCCCAGGATCACCGGGAGTAGTATTGAGGCCAGTACTAGTAACGTTTCCCCGATCATCCTTCCGCACTCCTTCCTCGTGCGCGGTGAACTCCCACGCCAAGTCGAAGTCAGACATGGGGTTGGCCGTTACCGTTGGGATTCCACCGGGCGTTGGCGACGCCACCGGCCATGAAGACGCCAGCCGACGCAGTGAGTGCGCTACAACCGCCGAAGAGCCCAGCATCCACGGTGCCACTGTGGAGATACCGGACCAGTGCGATGATGCCCACCGCCACGCATGTAAGCCCTTGGAGAGCAGCGATACTATGATAGACCACATCAGCATGGTTCTCCAGAAGGTCACGGTAGGTCATTAGAATCTCCGGTGGGTTGTGCCGCCCAGACCAGCAGTCCGAGTATAACCCTTTATTGGGTGGATGGCAACGGTATGCCCTTCATCGGTATCGAGGACAACGGTCTGGAAGAACCACGCGAGGTGATTGGGGCTACAGTGCCGCTTCGTCTTAAGGAGCTGTGGGAGACGCCATGTTACGTATGAGATCGCTTGCTGAACAGCTTGATACCGAAGTACCGCATCGGGATTGACGGAGTGCATCAGCTCTTTCTCTAAGAGACGAGCACCTTCGGGTCCGAGCTTTCGCTGCCACCGGAGCCAGACCCTTCGCTCAGGGAGGTGGAGCTTGAGGACAAGGAGCTTGGTGAATGTGTCAGCGTAGGCCCAGTTGCCTCCTTTGGTCCAGACGTATCGCCCGCTAGGCTTTCGGCTGCTATTGTAAGGATTAGTACCGGCACGTCTGAGGAGGAGGAGATAGGACTCTCGGGGGATACGCTTCTGGAGATCTGCCGCAGCAGCTCGGAGGCCGTCATTCTGTCCAAGCTCCGCGAACTTCTCCCAGTGCTCTTCGAGCCCTGAGCTAACGAGGATGTTCCACCACCGCCAGGCGCTGTCTCGGAACGGAGAGAGGGGCAGCTTTCCCAGGGCCGTCTCCAGCTTCTTCCGTCCAAAGTAGCTGGCCATGGCGCACACGCCGAGCATCCGCCGTACATGTGGATCGAGATCCGAGTTGGCCGTCTCGTATCGGTGGAGGGCTTCCAGGATGCCTTGTTGTGTCTTCGGGAGTCCATGACAGACGCCGGGGATGCTTGCGAGTCTCATGATTTCTATATGATAGCTCTCCAGGTCCGCCCTAGCGGGCTTCCTGGAGTGCGCTTATTATTGCGCAGTGGCGCTCGTTTGTCAAGGGCTAGTGAGCTAAGATGGCTCTCAGCAAGACGATAGCGAGAGCTCCTCCACCGGCGTACCTGAGGCCACCGTTGCCGAGCGTGCATCTCTGATTCGTGAACCGACCGAAGTGGAGCTCGGGTGGAACGGAGTCTACGAACATGGCGGTAAGCGGACCAGGAGTATAGTACTTCACAACCCACCGCTTAATGAGCGTCTTACTCGAATCTCCTGGAGCCTGTGTGAAGCCCGAAGCGATAGTGGTGTCCTTCACAGACTGACCGACACTCAGAGTTGTTACTCCGGAGACCCGAGGAGCAACGAAGAATGTATCGGTCTTCTGCACAGTCACACGCTCCGTCACGTTCACGGTGTCGTGGACATACTTCTCCTTGAGCTTCGTGATCCAGACGGTATCAAGCTTCTGCACGGTATCGTGTACGGTGACAATAGTGGGGATCGGCGTTGGCACGGGCATCGGTGGGAAGATGAGCTTCCATGCCAGGAGCGCGAGGACTCCACCCATGACGTACTTGAGGATCTCTTTCATCTGTGGATCACTTTCCGTAGACTATCTACTTTCGTGGTGTCTGATAGCGGGATAATGTCCAGCGTATCAGTGACAACTTTTGCCAGCACTCCTTGTGTCTGGAGGCACGCTTGGGTGAACTGACCCATGTGCTCGCACTTATCCACTGGGATGATCCAGATACTCTGGTAGAGGAAGATCGCTTGCATTCCCTCTGCGACAGGCAAGTACTGTCCTCTTGGTGGGAAGCCCCAAAGGTAGTCCTTGCCGCCGTGGAGCTTCTCCAGCGTGATCTCGAAGGCATTCTGATTCTTGCAGCCCATGAACTGAGTAGGGAAGTGACAACTGACATCGTAATCCCAGTTGTTATCAACCTTGACTACGGTGCCGGCAGCAACTCCGTCAGAGGCCACAAGGGAGATCTTGATCAGGGAGTCGGGATACTCATGGAGCTGCATGGCCTTCGGCGTTGGGACGCCAGGATTGAGTATCACGCAGGCGCATAGGAGCAGCGACAGGAAAGCTAGGTAAGTCCGTTCCATGGCAGCACTTACAGTGGGATGCCGGATGCTTTGGTCTTGAGCCAGGTGTACACCTTGACGATGAACTTCCAGCCGAAGTGTCCGACAGGAAGTCCTACCCAGAACTGCCACGCGGTTATGAGCTTGAAGAGGAACGTAAGGAGCGAGGTCATGCGGTTAAGCCTCCATCATGATCATCATGATCGGTATGGTCGAGAAGATGCTTGACGATATATCCCAGAGTTGCACCGAACCCTGCGCAGCCCACTGCGAGTAGGCCTTTCCCAAGTCCGTCGATGAGAGCGGGGATTGCTGCCACCACGAGTCCTCCGAGTGAAGAAGAGATAGCTGGTACTCCGGGGAAACGCAAGTCCAGGGCTCCCAGGAGATCTCAGGGTGCTGGTCTCCCCGCCAGGCTTCATTACTTGGCATGACGACCTTGGCTGAACTTCTGGAGCGAGCCGAGGGCCTTCTTCTTCTTACCGAGACCCTTCGTCGCGGCGTAGTCGTGGAGCTGCTGGTGGGACATCTTCAGCACACCCCGGTTCTCCTTATGGAGCTTCTCGGGGTGGTGCTCGGCAATCGCCATCAGACGACGTTGCGCTTCAGAAGTGGCTGGCATGGGCTTACCCGCTGACTTGATTGTTTCCTAAGGCTTCTGCATGGACCACATAGGTCTTCGCTCCTTTGGCCTTCCGGAGCACTTCAATCTTGACCTCGGGCTTCACTTCCCGTGGGACGAAGTGCTTCATCTTCTCAGCGATCCGTTCGCTCGGGGTCTTGGGAGTCATGCTGTAATATACCCTACCGCCGCCCTGGTCTGTTGACACCCTCGATCCGACGGTCCATCTCTTCCATTACATCACCCTCGGTCTGGACACGGTAGCCGATCTGTCGCACCGATGCACGCGGGTTTCCTCCGCCTCCAGGCTGACCTGTGTTCGGGGATGGTGGTAGAGCGTAGACCTTACTATACGTGAACACGAGTCCTAACTCATTGTAAACATTATAGGTTACAGTCATGTTCTGCCCGTCATCCGCGATGCCGACGACACCTGCACGTCCCATGAGCTGCGAGCCAGCGTGGAATGAGGGGTTGTTGATACCACCAATCAGGTCATAGGGAATGCCCCAGACCGCGTTGTTCTGATGCTCCGGGAAGGGATTGTAGACGACCATGTGGTTTCCCTTACCATCGGTTGTCGTGAGATCGTGCGCGCCAGAGTCTATCGCGACTGAGTGCATGTCTCCTGTAGTGATAGCGACAGCGGTGAGTCCGATAGACTGGATGTAGTCTGCTACCCGCCGTTGCTCAAAGCCGAATGCTGGCCACTCCGAACTGCCGTTATCCCCCGGCAAGCCAATCCAGTCCACGGTGCTCACGATGAACGCGAACTGGTTTTGCTGCTTCGCAGTGAGTAGCTCACTCTTGAGCCACGCAAGTTGTTGGGGGCCAATGAGATAGTGTGTAGGACTATCGTTGTTCGCGTTGGGGTCTCGGTACATCCGGTCGTCCACTACGACCACCCGCACTCGGCCACACAGGAAGGAGTGGTAAGCTGCGGGCACGCCGCTCGTCGTCGGTCCTACGTCTGGGAGGAAGTACGAGGGACAGTTCGCACGGTAGTTGTTCCCGGCGTCTGCAAGCGAGGGCGTCGTCGAGTCCGTGTTCCCAATGCCCACGTCGTGGTCGTCGTAGATGTAGTCGTGGGCCATTGTCGCCCACATCCGAGCACGCTTTGCTCCAGTGAGCACAGTATCCAGTCCCAGCTCATGTGCCTGCCGAGCGTTCCCCTGGTTGATGTTGTAATAGTGCCACTCGCCGTTCGTCATGTAGAACTGAAGCCCTAGGGTGAGCAGTGTGTCGTAGAGCCGTGTGTTCGCTCCCGTGTTCGAGCAGGCACCCACGCCGAAGCTGAAGTTCGCTGGCTGGTTCTCTACAGGGAATGTCAGGAAGCTCAGTTGCGTCAGTCCTGTTGGGTAGAACGTGTTGCCTAGCGAGTCGATGATCCGGTAGTAGTACCGGGTGTTCGGCGCAAGCTGCACCAGGTTCCACTGGGCAATGATGTTCGCGCCACCGAAGGGCTGGGAGGTGGCTGTCGCTATCGAGCCGAGCGGGGCACTCTGGAAGTCTGGAGCGGTGCAGTACTCTAAGAAGAGTGCCAAGCTCGGCTGCGTCATCTTCGCCTTAATGATGGCGCTCGCGCTCGTCGTCGCGTTCACCCAGGTCCACCAGCAGGTCTGCGGAACGCTGGAGACTGGAGGACCTTGGTAGGGTCCTCTCGACCAAGCACCGCTCGGACGGATGGCACCGGTGATGTCGAAGTTGAAGGGGAAGATCGGGTCCCCACTTAAGTCCTTACCAGTACCGAGGATAGCGGTATCGGCGGCGGTGGGAGTAAAGTCATTCCCATTCGGGTTCTTCACGTAGACCGGGTAGCCCGCATTCGAGTGGGGACCGCTGACATCAAGGTTGCCGCCTGGTGTCGTCGTCCGAGGATCGAAAGTGCCGTTCGTCTCGAAGGGGCCACAGGTCGAGAAGTTGTAGTCTGAGGCGGCGTTCCGGCCTGCGGTCTTAAGCCAGCCGAAGTCACAGCCGAGCGCGACACAGTTGATGTTGATCACGTCCGAGTGATCTTGGAATCCGGCCTGCGCGGTGTAGGCGCCACAGTTGTAGTAGTAGATGTTCTGGAGCGTCGAGTTCGCGTTGTTGAAGCTCGTGACCTGAGAGTCCTGGTTCACGAAGTCGAATGTGACACAGTTGACATAGACGACCGTGCATCCTGTGAACGTTGCCGGTGGGGCCTTGAAGCCATTGCAGTAGGAGACCAGACCCTGTGGGAAGTTCGCTTGGGCGATACAATTCTCGTAGACGATGAATGTCGGAGCGACCATACCTGTCGCGCCCACCATGTAGCCTCCAGTATTCCCTGTCGAACCTCCAGTGGCCATGTTGCACCGGAGCTGGAGCTGCTTCATCCGGACGTACTCGCACTGGACCACGAAGCCATTCGCGTTGTTATCCATGGCCAAGTCGAGGAGATAGGTATTCCCGGATGGATCGAAGAAGCCACTGTGTCCCTTCACGGCGTTGATGAAGACGTAGTTGGTGGGGCTGGTAATGTAGCCGACGCCGCCATTGCTGTTGACGCCATGGACCGTGGGGGCTACCGTGTCGATACCGTCGTAGCAGTCGAACTCCAGGATGATGTTCTGGAGAACCATGTTCTTATGATTGGGGATCTCTCCGGCTAAGGCGGCGTTCAGGGAGAGGTAGTCCCCGCCGCCCTTCGGCTTGACGGTCTTGATAACGGTCGTCCGGGTAGCGGCAAGCTGCTGGGTGGCGTAGGCTAGATAGCCGACGAGGTTGGCTTGAACATCAGCGGTCGTGTGCTGCCACTGGAAGCCGTTCGCAACAAGGGTGGCCTTGGCGGTACCCTGTCGTGTAACTGCATTGCTGACATTGAGATAGCAGAAGGTACTATCCTGGTCTGTGAAGACGACCGTCGAGGGTGTCCAGGGCGTACCCTTCTGGCCTGAGTAGGCGCAGCCATTCGTGCTTCCTGAGACAAAGCCTAGACTCCAGTTCTCGCTCTGCAAGTCCACGGTGATGTTCGTCGAGGCAGGCTTGTTCGCACTGGAGAAGAGGATACCCTCCGGCGTGAAGGGGAGCGTATTGGAGATCGTGTGCAGGGAAGTGTCTGTGAATGTGCTGAACGTGCCTGCCTGCCACAGGCCTCCTTGGATCTGGAGGGCGGCAAAGCGTCGTCCGGTTGTCTGACCACTGTCCAGGTTGATCTGGTTCCAGTTGAGCGTGAAGCCGCCACTGTCCATACTCACCCAGTTCGCCTGGGAGTTGATGTTGGCGGCATTGTTGTTCATGATGGCGACACACTGACCACCGAGCATGTAGGTAGTGGCCCGACCTGAACCCCCGGCACCGCCGCCTCCTTGGGTGTTCTCACCGCCAGCCCAGGTCCATTGGTTACCGCTGGAGTCTACGACACCGAGATGGGTCGGCGTATCTGGCTGCACGAAGGGGAGCGCCTGGGACAAGTGGTCTCCGAAGAAGAGCACCACGTCCGGCTTGAAGCCTCCTGCGTTCGCGTAGGACTGCTGGCCAGTCACGATGGGCGCTTGGAACTGGCCGAGCTCCACGAAGGTCAGGTCTGGTCCTCCGAAGTACCAGATCCGTACTAGGGAGGAGGTCAGGAAGACCTCGGTCATCTTAAAGTTCAGGTTGGTGCCATCGACCGAGTCCAGGGTGAGCTTCCCATTCGTGACGGTCTGGTTCGCTCCACCAGGGATCTCGCAGAGGATGCAATCATTCCGGAAGGAGACATCAGACTGGGTCAGGGCGACCGCGTCATCCGAGTGAGCACCTGTGCCGAGCATCGTAACCGCTGATGCCCCAAAGGGTTTGACCGCGCAGCCGAAGGACTTCTGGTACCGCTGTTCGACGGGGGCCCCGGTCGAGGACTGGCCGGACATCACCGCCAACACGATCTGAGGGACGTTCGCTAGCCCGTGCGCCACGGTGTAGACCGTGTTCACAGGATCAGCCGAGTTGACGGTGAACGTCGCGTAGCCTTGAGCCATGAGCTAGGAGCAGTCGAACCGGAAGGGCGTGCCCCACCAGGGATGTGGGAATTGCATACGAGGAGATCGCTTTCTAGGCTGGTGAAGGTGGCACCTCTTGGCTCGCGAATGTCGAGAACGACATTCGCTCGCCTTAAGGCTGTGTATACCGTGTCATCAAGTTCTGCCGCTGCTGAATCGTGTACATCGCATCCCGAGCGATACTGTGCAGCCGGTCCTGGATCGACTCCTCAGGAATGTAGACGCCAAGGTCCAGTGCCCGCTGTATCGCCTTCCACTTCCGCTCATCATCACCGTGCTTGATGGCATCGGCAATCTCATTGATGAGCGTCTCTTGATTATTACTGTACCGTGCGCTCTGGGCATTCTCGAAGGAGAGCACCGCCTGGGACTCCTGCTGATTGATCGTCTGGGCACCGGCAAGCTGAGACATCATCTCCTCAGTCTTATCGCCCACGGGGACATGGATCGGCTCGCCATCGAGATTCATCCGTGCGCCGTACCGATAGATCTGCCAGGTCTTCTGGGCGTTCCGTGCCATGGCAGGCAGGAGCTGCATCATGAGACCCCGGCCTTCCCGGCTCGTGGTCAGGAAGTCGAAGAAGGGATTGTCTCCGGTCTTGCTGGCAAGACCGGCTCCCAGGAGTCCACCGATGGTGCCCCCGAAGCCGTAGGCGGGTCCGAAGATGGCTCTGCCAGCGAGGGCGCCCACAGCGCCTCCAGTGACGCCACGTCCCGAGCCCCGTTGAGCGAGGTACTTGCCCCAGAGGTTGGCCAGCTCCGGATAGACGCCATAGGTCGGTCCCAACTGACTCTTGACGAAGCTGCCTGGATCGGTGAAGTCTGGGAGCATGTCCTGCCCCGAGATACCGATCCGCTCGCCCAGTGCCAGGTGCATGAGACCTGGAATGCCGTAGTAGAGGAGGTCATCCCACCGATAGTGATTGGTATCGGTGAAGGCCTCCTCAGGTGTCCGCTGCTTCTCCCGACGGTCATAGGCCATCGTCTCTAAGGCCTGTGGTGTGAGCGGGAAGGTCTTCCCCAGGAAGCTGATCGTATCCTGCTTCGTGAGCAGCTTGATGAGTCCACCCGTATAGGTCATGAGCGGATGGTACATGAGTCCAGTGGCCCCGCCCAGCGCGCTGAGAACGCCCAGGTGCGAGCCGAGCTGCATCCAGGAGTTCGGATCACCCCGTGCTGCCGCCTTCATCATGTCGAAGGTATAGCCCGCCTGCTGGATGATGTAGGGCTTGAACTGGAACAGGAGCCGTCCCGCAGGCCCGAGCATGGAGAACGCCCGTGGCATGCCCAGGTCATCATACCGGAAGAAGGTCTTATCGACCATGTCCCGAGCCTTCATAGCAGCTTGGTTCGCCGCAGAGGCATTCTTCTCGATAGCTGCGACATCCGTAGGATCAATGCCAGCCTTCTGAAGCTCTCTCCGTAGGATGGCGATAGCTGTGGCATACCGTCCGGTCTGCTCTCCTCCATTGAAGGGCAGCATGGCGGTGTAGTGTGCCAGCTCCATAGCGTACTCACCCTTGGTCTTGCCAGCCGAGAGCGGTGCCGAGCCAGTATAGTCACCCATCGACATGGAGCCTCCAGCCACCTGCTTCGACGGCTGCAATCCTGTGCCGATGTCATAGATCAGGTTTGCCATGCCTGCTAGGTCAGCCGGAGCCTCCTTGCCTGTGGTCAAAGCATACCAGAGCCGGTGTCCATCCTTCCAGGCCCGCATGGCCTCGCCCATAGCCGAGATCGGGTTGTGGCCCGACTCGACCATAAGGGGATACGTGTTCTGCCAATACTGGAGCCAGTTGACCACCGCGCTCATCGGGTTGATAGCAAGCTTCCGCAGCGCCTGGAACGCAATCAGGTTCGAGGCTCGTGTCCGTGCTCCGTACTTCTGATAGTACGTATCCGGGTTGAGGATGTCCCGCCACGGCAAGGGATGCACCGGCTCCTCACTCATGAGCCGTCCCTTGATCTCGGCATAACCGTACTTGGCAGCTTCCTTCGGAGCTAAGTAGCTCCACTGCAAGAGCTTATACACCTGATCCGCCATTCTATCGGCTGTGGTGTAGGAGCCCAGTGCCCGGTGCAGCAGGTCCAGTGTTGCCTCCTTGAGCCGTGGCATGTCCGAGAGCCGAGGCACCTTCGCAACATCCGAGAGGCCCCGGTCCAGTGCGCCATCCTGTACCATCCGGAAGAGCTTCGAGAGCGCGTACTGCTGCTGTGCCCGTCCAATCCGTGCAGTCATAATCCGCATGCTCTGCATGAGGCCATAGGGGCTCGGCAGGCCCGCAGTCCGCTCCTTGGCAGAAGCTGGCAAGGGCGCTCCCGGCGTTGGCTCCGGCGGCAGGGACTGCTTCAGGAAGATGTCCCTGACCCGAGCGCCATCCTCCTCGATCATGGAGCCGAAGGTATTCATGAGCTGCCGCCACTGGGAGGCACTCATCCGCTCCGTCTCCCGCATGAGGATGTCATCAGCCACATCGCCCCGCTTGACGTACTTAAGCTGCGCCACCTCGCCAGGAGAGATGGTGCCATCCTTCAGGAGATCCTGCACCATCATGGCGGTATCGTGATAGTTCTCTCCCCAGCCCACGAGCTGCCCATCAATGGTCGCTGCAACACTGCCCTGCTGGATGTTTGGGAGATAGTTCTTCTTGCCCCAGTGCTGCCACACATCATGGATCTCCCGGAGCCGAGGATCGGTGCCTTGTGGCAGCTCATCAGCCGTCTTGTACTTCTTGAGCTGATCAATGAAGGTCTCGATGTCATCATGAGTATAGGAGGACCGTCCCATACCCTCTTCCCCGCTGACTCTCAGGCCAGCCGGGACATCCCGGTTGACCATAGCAAAGCCGCCTCGCAGGTCATCAGGATTGATGCCGTGCTGGAGTAGCCAGGTCTCCTTTTCTCCTGGTGCTCCCCCCACGTTGGCCTCCCGCTCCATCCGGAGAGCGTCCAGATTGATCTTGATCGGCTTGATCTGCCGCTGCATGAATGCCCGGATGTTGTCATACCGCCGCTGATCCCGGTAGAGGTCCAGCGTATTGAAGGCATACTCGTACTTCGGATCAGCTCCAGCCTTCTGAGCCTCCTGCCAATCATCGTGTGTCGCCAGGAGTGTCTCCAGCGCCTTCTCATCTGGAGATCCATCCCAGAGCCTGATACCACTATTCTGATTCAGGTCAGCCTGGAGCTTGATATAAAGCTGGTTATAATGCGCCTGCTCGATGTTCGCGCCTGTGATCCCGTTGTACACCAGCCGAGAGAGCGGATGCCGAGTCATGAACTTCCATGGGACACCCATGAACTCCGTGAAGAAGCCAATGTCCTTGGTCTGCGGAATGATGATCTTCGTCTGCGCTGAGATGTCCTTCTTGTCCGACCACAGGAGTCCTCCCAGCTCATTCTGGAAGACCTGAGCAATCCGGGCAATGTGCGGGTCCAAGGTGCCCCGCCGTGCCGCTTCCAGGACAAGCTGATGCAGCGGTACGTTCGGTCCCATCTTCATGTAGGACCGGAGCGACTCTAACTGATCCGCTGTGTAGTCATCCAGGAGTCCTCCCTCAGACTTCCGTCCCGAGACAGCCTGTGCCATCAAGTCTCCATACGGAGTATCTCCCATACTGGACCGTGCGTCTCGATACGCAGCGTACCGGAAGGGCTTCTCCAGAGTAGGATCAACGGCTTTGAGGGCCGAAAGTACCGCTTGAGGTGTGTCCAGAGCCACGCCCGGCTTACCAAATAACGGCTCAGGTGTCTCACCCTTAAGCCACAGAGCCCGGTTATAGAGCTTGAGGAGACCGTCCACAGCTTCGGGTGGTCCCTGGAGACTCTCTCCCTTACCGATGAGCTGACGAGCATACTCGAAGGCCTTTCCCGCGAACGCTTGGTGAATGAGCAGCCGGTCCCCTGAGCCGAAGAGTCCCAAGCTCTGCTCGACCTTGCCGAAGCCCATTGGAGGCTCCCGCCGGAGGTACTGTCCATACCGTCCTTCGAGGATGGCTGCGGCGATAGCATGATCCTGCATGTCCTTGACCTTCATGACACTCGGACGGACGAGATCGTTCGCTACGACCATCTGCTTGCCACCAGGGAACTCAATGGTGACTGGCTTGCCCAGCAAGGCCTCCTTCGCATCCACGATCCGGATGATCTGGTCCGTGGGGATGTACCGTCCCAGAGAGGTCTTCGAGATGACCGCATCCGAGTAGTCCTGGTCCGAGGCCTTATGGAAGGCGTCCGACCACTTGTTCCAGTACTCCTGCTGCTTGGCAGCCAGAGCGAGCTTATCCAGTCCCGTGTAGGACGGCCCCTCATCGTTGGGCATGAGGACATCCGCGTACATACCAGGGACACCCCGTGCCAAGTTCGAGGGATCAGTTGGGTTCTCCCGGAGTAGCGGAGAGTTGCCAACGTGCATAGCCTGGTCCAGGTTAGTCACCTGTGTCCCATAGAGCTCTCCTACCTCCTCCGGTCCCAGCTCGTAGTGCAGATGTGGCACCCGCATGTTCTTCATGTACGGAGCGTTCTGGAGCTTATAGTCCGAGGGGTCTACACTCTTGGGATCAATGTTTGGAGCCATGTCCTCCGGTGTCATGAGCCCCAGTTGCTCCCGCAAGAACTTGTTGAAGGGAGCCACACCGGTCTTCTCCCGCACGAGCTTAGCGAAGTCCCGTGCGTACTCCAGCATCGGCTCCGGGATCGTCCGCTGGAGCCGCATGGCATCGTACATAGCCAAGGAGAGATTCCGCTCCACGACTCTCAAGACTGGCACATTCCGTGTCGTCTCCTTGAGGGACGGCCCCGCTACGGTGCCTTTCTCCGTCAAGTGAGATTCTGTAGCGACCGGGACCGTCTTCTTGATGACCGAGAACGGTTGCTTCTCTAGCTGCTCCAGGTTGGGCAGCTTCCGGAAGCTATCCACCAGGGAGAGGTCTCCACCCTCCTGCCGTTGGAACTTCATGCTCTGGAGCCAGGCATCCGCCTCCTCGCTGGTGTTGAAGTACTGCCGAGCCTTCTCCAGATACCGGACCTGTCCTGTAGCGGCATCTTGGTGCGCCTCAGCGACCTTGGCGACGATAGCCTTCTCCTCAGGCGTCAACATCTTCTGGAATCCTGGAGCGAGCCGCTCTTCAGGAGGCAATTCGACACGCTCCAAGACCGTGGCCAGTGCCCGTCCCTTCGGTGAGGTCCGCAACTGTGCACTGATGTTGGGGATCGCTGCTCCTTTCCCCTTGACCTCTCCCACGCCTGCTACGATGGAGTTCGTCCCCGAGTGGACATACTGGGCATTGAAGAACTTGTAGTTCGTGGGTGTGTAGCCATTCTCTCGGAGATACTGCTCAACCTCAGCAGGTGTGTTGAAGGTCCGCCGTGCTTCCCGAAGCGGATTGCCACTGGGACTCATAGGCTGGATCTCGAAGACCTCCTGTGTCCCCGGCTGTCCTCCCTCATAGGTGGGCAGCGACCGTCTCGTGATCTGGGCAGCCTGCCCATCGACCTTTGCCGAAGGGGCGATATTCACCTCATCCGCGAGGGCGCCCACCGGAGACGGGGGCAGCTCGGCAAGCATCTGGTGGAAGAATGGACGGGTCTCATCAGTCACTCCATACTTCTCAAAGGCTAGTCTGGATGGGATGTCCCGATCTTGAATGGAGGCCATCATCTGGCCGACCAGCTTCTTTGTGTCCACAGCGTCATGCTCAGCCTTGAGCTGCGCTTTGACGGCATCCACCGTGGCCTGCGCCCGTCGAGTCTCCGACTCCGTGAAGCTCTGGGCATCGTGGGCCCCGATGGCAGTAGAGGCGATCACAGCGTTCTGTCGCACCTCAGTTGCGGCCTTCGCGACATCCGAGTCGATATGCTGATTCATGGTGAGGAGCTGACGGAGATACTTCGTCTGTTCCCCCTGCTCCATGCCTCCCAGCAGATCAGGCTCCCGAAGCGTAGCTTTCGCCAACGCATCCGGCACCCGATAGATCCGTCCCGCTGAGAAGTACATCGGCGAGACATGGACTGGAGAGTGATAGGAGTCGATAACACCCTTCCCCTGGAGCGCAGTAATGGCGTCCTTCGCGCCCGACTGATACTGCTCCATCGGCACGCCCCCGCCCGGAGCCTCCCAGGCATAGAGCGCGTTTGGTTCCGTCACGCCAGGTGTACCTTCCCGAATCGGCTGCGGGAGCACATGGGGCGTCACTACATCTATACCCTTGATCCGAGTCTTATCCTCTAAGTGCTGAAGGAGAGCACTCTTATCCTCATAGTTCCCCTTCTTGAACTCCTGCCATCCATTCTCGAACTCCTCAGGCTTCTGCGTCCGGAAGTAGAGGATCTTATGACCAGGATCAGGGATTGTTCCTGGAGAGAAGGTGACCGTAGCCAGGTCAGGATCTCTAGGCAGATTCCCACTGAGGACCTCATTCAGGATTGCTTGCTGACGCTGATGGAGAACAGAAGCCTCCATCGCGTTCCCCTTCCGCTGTGCATCGGCGATCTTCTGTGTCAGCTCCGCCAGCTCGGCATTGTGATCCAAGTCCGGCTTTCCAGAGGCGGTAGACCGTTGAATGTCCGCACGGTCCACGACCTTGGTAGCGCCAGTCTTCGTCCGCACCTTGATCTTACTCTTCGAGGCGGCGATAGCGGTCCCAGTCTCTCCCTGCTTCGTGGTGACCTTCGTGGGAGGAATAGGCTCAAGTGCAGCCTCCTCTACAGCCTTCGCCTTCACCTTGGACTCGTAATCGAACTGCCGCATCATTGTAGGATGCTCACCGGTCTCCGCAATCTTATCGAGAGGAATGATATGGACTTGCGTATCCCCAACGGGCGTAGCCGCCACGGTCTTCTGAGCGGCATCCTGAGACTTGATCTCATAGATCTTCCCATCTGTCCCCTTGACCATAGCACCTGGAGGTGGCAGAAGCTGCACTTGGCCAGTCTCAGCCATGATCGGATCTCTACTGAGCGCACCCTCTTCCAGGCTCCGTAGCTTCAGAAGTCCCCACTCCGGATCATCTATGACCTGCATGAGCTTACCCTGGTAGAGCACTGAGGACCCAACATTGATGCCCCGGTTCGAAATAGCGTTATGCCGGTTCGCCCGCTCCAGGATCTGATCGTGGTACCGCTCAGGGAACTTGTAGTCTGGACTCGACATCTCCCGAACACGCTTACCAAGCTCAGGAAGCTTCATGTTCACTGAGATGTCATCAGCCCACCGATTGAGGTTAGCCTCCCCAACAATACTCTTGTTCGCGAGGACCATATTCACAGCCGCGATTTCAGTCTCGATAGGAAGCAGGTTCGCGCTAGCAAGCGTCTGCTGCTGCTTCAGGGCATTCTCGATAGCGGCGATTTGCCCCGCTGCCGACATCTGGTAGCCAGACTCGTTCGTCGGGTCCCAGGCTTGGCTCTGGAGCCACTGAAGCTTCCGTTGGAGCAGCATCTTCCCATTCTCGGTATCAGCCAGCTTGGCTAGCCGTCCACCCATGCTCCGGATGTACATGGCACCGATAGTCTGCACTTCCTGCGCGTGCGACCGGAGCGTGGGCGGGAGCGACCGGATATCTGCTGGATCAGTCTGCTCGACCTTCTGCTCAAGCTGCTGACCTTCTGGTGATGCCGCCGCTTTATTCTGGGCGTTCACCAAGAAGTTATTGTAGAAGTTCTTCTTATCAGCATCTGTGGGCCAGTCTGACTTCGCAGCGAACTGTCCCTTCTTGTCACCCTCGACCCACCGCCAGCTCTCCTTGCCACCCTTTCCAGCTTCATACCGCATACCGTTGATGACCGTGCCAGGACCGGGCACCCAGTCTGGAGGCATACCGGTAGGCGAGGACTCCATTGCAGCGGCCACCTGGGCCTGCTTGGCCGGTGTCATGGGCACATCCCCGAAGTAAAGCTTGAAGGCCCGGTACATGAGGGCGCCGCCAAAGCCGAGCGTTCCCGAGATCGCTCCGCCAAAGAGGGCTTGCTTCGGAGCAGCCTTGACGATGTCGCCTAACGAGGCGCCACCCGCACCCATGTCGATAGCGCTCAGGATAGGGCTAGCGATAGCTCCCTGGAGCGCGCTCTTAGCACCCATCTGAAGCGCTGGTCCGACAAGTCCCTCACCAGCGCCCACGGCTTCTCCAGCAGCTCCGGCAGCACCGAGCGGCAGGAACACGCCCATCTGGACTAGCATCGGGGCGATAGTGAGGAGCGTCTCTTCGAACTTGCCATGAGGCGGTGCCAGCTTCCCTTGCTGCATCGCCATCTTCATTCCGGTGCCGGGTGAGAGCGGGCCCAGAGGACCTTTGAAGGTAGAAGCCCACATGGCCCGGCCCAGATACCGCATGCCCCGCACGATGTTCGTATGCGCAGGAAGCTCAAGTCCTTCAGGAACTGCTATGGAGGGATCGGTGTAGTCTGTCGGCTGGCTCATCCGCGTGCCATAGAGCATCGGGAGCATGTCGCTCGGGACGCTCCGACCGGTGCCTAGGCCGAAGACTTCATGCACCATCTGGTCCACGCCCTGTGTGACCGGGGGACGCTGTGGAGCAGTCTGATCAGGACTTGGGATAGGGGCCCGCGCGAGGGCTCCTGAGAGAGCCGCGTGGAAAGGTTCCAGCGGATCGTGGCTAAATCCATTCGACATAAGACGTTCCAGTTCCGTTAAAGCTATAGTGTACTATACTAAGTTATAGTATAATATCAAGTTACTCCTCTTTCTTCTTAGGCTTCTCCTTAGGAGCGCCCTCTCCAGCAGGCTTCGTGGCTGGAGCAGCAGTCTCCTCCACGGGCTTAGCTTCTGGGAAGAGCTCATTGATCATAACCTTACCATGATCACGCCGGGCCTGATCGAGACCTCTCCGGGCGGTCCAGAGGAGTTGCTGGATGATCGAGTCCCTCTGTCCTGCGGTCGCGGTCTGGTATGAGTTAATGCCCGCCAAGAGCTCACTCCGCTGCTGACCAGTCATACCCGAGCCAGGATCAGTCGCTAGCTTCCGATACTCATTCATGATGGCATCGAAGTCATTCGACTGGAAGAGTTTCTCCACAGTGTCCTTCATGGCGCTCCAGGACAGCCCCGAAGCATCGTTCTTCATCCGGTTGGACGCGACATCGTAGAACATCCGCAGTCCAGGATTGCCTGCGGGGCTAGCGATGCCTGTAACTGCCGCTGTCAGCCCCTCTTCCCGTGTATACTGCGGCGGAGGAGTAATGCCCTTTCTCTCTGGGAGTGCCCGCATCCCTTGCGGAGGGACAGATACTGGTCCTGGGGGAGGACCACCCTGTCCTCCAGCCGTCAACCGTCTCCCAATGATGTCTCCTAGATACTTGAGGGCCTGCTGCCCACGGATCTCTCCTACCAGGCCACCAGTCTGGTAGGCGTTATCCACAGACTGCCGATCTGTGAAGAACTGAGAGTAGACCATCGCTGCCATAAGTGCAGGGTTAGACTGGAGCGTCGTGACCGCTGGCGCAGGGAGATCTGGGTTGTAGACGACATGCTCACCCCCTGGAGTCTGGAGTATGCCCATATCGCTCAGTTGCTTGGCGAATCCCCGCAGCCGCAGGTAGAGCGCTTCACTGTTGACCGTCGCTCCACGCAGGTCTGCCAGATCCTTCATGACTGTTGCCTGATCGAAGGGGACGACCGTAGACATGAGTTGCAGGTGCTGCTGGACATCCTGTGCCAGCTTCATCGACTCCATAGCGGTCTTCCGCAGGCCAGCATCCCGGCTCATGACAGGATCGGTCATGAGTACCGCGTACCGTGCAGCGCTGCTGTAGGCTATCGCCTCCGAGATGCTCAGTCTCCGAGCATTCCCATCCGGGCCCATGTAGGCGAAGTTCTGAAGGATAGCCTGCTCGTTGGGACCGACCATAGCCAATTCGCTCGCCAGCGAACGCCGCTGGGACTCCTCGAACTCCTGCCGCTGGTTGATGATACCCAGCGCAGACTCCATCATCGGCTGGAGCTTCTCGAACTCTTCCTGTGTCATGTGCGCGGTATCGACATTCGGCATGCCGGGAACACCGCCAAGAGATCCCCACCGAGACTTGACATCATCTATCCAGTACTTCTGCGCAGGAAGGATCGGTGCGACTTCCGCACGGGCCTTCGTGAGCTCAGCAGGATTCCAGTACTCCTGATTGTTATACATTTGCGGCTTGGCGTACCGCAGCGCAACGTCCCGACGAACATCCTGCGGAAGCGGTATGAGCTGCTTCGAGTCCACGAGACCCTTGATATGCTCCTGAGGCTCGACCTCTTCCTGGAACTTAGCAAACTTCTCCCGCATGGCTTCTTCCCGCCGCAGCATGACTGGCTGGAGCAGGAACTGGAAGAAGGCATCCGCAATCGGGGACTGCGGACGGTTCCCTGGCATCTGGATGGGAAATGGTTGCAGCGGAGGCATTAGTAGGCTGATCCTCTCAGCATGTTCGTCACAGGAGTCTTAGGATTCTGCTGCTTCATGAACTGATCCATGATGGGACTCTGAAGCGTCTCCTGCTCCTTATTCAAGCCGGCCTGGGAGTTACGGCCCTGGAACATCTTAGCTCCCATCGAGCCGGAGGAACCCTTAGCGAACCCAGGCCGCGTCTTCTTGTTCCGGTTCTTCAAGGTCTGGAGCTTCCGGACCTTATCCGCAAGGAGACTGAGTTGTCCCGACTGTCCTGTAGCCATTAGTATCCACCCTGGTTCTGCATGGCGAGACGCCCACCACTGTTGTACTGGTTGCTCCGTGTCATGCTCGGGAAGTTCGGGAGACTGAACTGAGCATTAGGCGCTTGCCGGCTCAGCAAGCTCTTCAGGAACTGCTGCATGATCGGATTCATTCCGCCGCTTGTACCAGGTCCACCTTTGCCGACATTGTTACCATTAGGTCCGGTGAGACCACCGCCGACCGTGTTGTCTGGAGGTGACGCTCCTGCTTGACTGGGGACAAGATCCCCAGTTCTCGGTGGACCGAAGGCGATACGGTCACCACCGCCTCCAGCCCAACCACCACGCCAACCAGCCGCTGCGGAGCCGCTCGGAGGACCTCCTGTGTGCGCAAAGGAAGGATTCCCGCCGGTATTGAAGCCGAACGGGCCCATCCCTGGAGCCGCTCCGGCACCCGCTCCTACGGCTGCACCCATAGCCTTCCCGGCCACACTGCCAGCACCGGTCGCTGAACCTGCCGCTGCACCAAGACCTGGCAAGAAGATGCTTGCCAACATCCTGATAGTGGGATTCGCTAGGAGCCGTCCCCCGGTCGTGTTAGGACCTAGAAACGTATTCAGTATTGCGCCAGTACCGCTTGCACCACCGAGATCGAAAGCCATGTCCGTTATCCTAACAAGTTACCGAAGATGTCCCCGAAGATGCCCTGATTCGCCCGTTGCTGCTGCTGCTGCGCCAGGTTCCCCTGGAAGATCGTGGCGTTCGCCGTGAAGCCCGAGTTGATCAGGTCATTCAAGCTCTGGAAGCCACCTTCGATACTGCCTCGATACTGCTGTTCGAGCGGAAGCGCCTGTGAGGTGAACTGACTCCCGAAGTTACTCAGGAAGGTGTCGATGATGGGATTCACATTTGCGCCGCCAGGCTGGAATCCCTTGCCCGCGAGGCCGCCTTCAGCACCGAGGATGCTCTTCTGAACTGGGCCTCCCGATCTCAGCATGTACTGGGCCCACGCTTGCGCAGGAGCCACAGCGCCGCTGATCGCTCCGGAGTCACCCGGTCCTGTACCGGTGTTCAAGTACTGGAGGAAAGCCTGATTAATGGGACTTTGCACCTTGCTAATCTGCGGTTTCATGAATTGATTCAGCCACTGCGTCAGGTCCCCGGTGCCGGGAGCTTGGCTCCCCTTGCCGGAGCCGAAGATATCACTGACGAGATTGACTGGATTCAGGAAGCTCAGTAGTCCCATAGGTCCTCATTTCTCCTAACAATATACTACAACTGAACTTCCATGCCAGCCCGTAAGTTAGCGGTGACCGGAGCCCAGGCCGCTGTCGTCGTAATCCGGAGGCTAATCTGGTCTCCAGCGTTGACTGGGAGTGCTTTCGTAGCTGGGGTCTGCGTCAACTTATACGTCGTGTTCACCGCATCAATCTGTGCTGTGATCGTCCCAAAGAGGGTTCCATTCTTGTAGGGATAGATGTTGAGCTGACCCGCTGTCCGGGCCGCATCCACGGAGACCCAGATGTCGATGATCCAGCCATCTCGTGGTGCCACCCACACTTGCGGGGCGTTACCTTGGTACAGATTGAGGATGACGGCTGCTTGGTTAGCGGCCACCGCGTTCTGGAACCACCCATCGACATGGTAGATGTTCCGCTTCAGGAGAGCTTGGACCTGCTCGAAGAAAGCCCGCTGCTCCGCATTGAGCCCTGCGGGGATCGACGGAGCCTTCCGTGCGCCTCTCCGGCCTGGGATGACGGCAGCCATTAGCTGGACTGTGCCACCCGTTCCCGTGCTGTCCGCACCGGGAAGAAGTGGACTTCAGCTTCGGCAGGAAGGAAGATCCCTGTCACGTTGGCGGAGGAGACGGAGAGCTGCATCTCGATGTAGGTCCCTGTCGCGTTGATGCTGGCCTCAATCCAGGCCTCATAGGGCGGGATGATGCCGACTGGAGGACCCGCTGACGTGAACACAATGGACTGGTTCACAAGCACTCCAGAGGAGTTATAGACCTGTGTCTGCTGCCCGTTGACGAAGGCAGTCATGGTCACTGTGTATCCGCCCGTGAGCCAGATCCGGCAAGCGATACGCCGGAACTGGAGCAGGGCGTTCTCGCCCAGTGGACTGATCCGTTCTGTCCGGAGCGTACCAGTATACGCCCCGCCGGTATCGTTCCCACCAGGGTCCAGGCCTACCCGTCCAATCTGGTAGATCCGGTTGCCAGTGTTATCGCATGCGAACACAGGAGTGATCATTAGCTCTTACATCCTGTCAAGTTACTACTCAAGGTATTCGAGGTCACCGAGGAGGTCACCGAGCCGCTCTCGATAGCATCGACTCGCCACTGATGCGTATGGCTGCCATTCTGCACGAAGAGATAGTCCGTAAAGGTACTGCCATTCACAAGGATACCTTGGCTGCCAACGAGCGTGAATGAGCCAGCATCATCCTTCCGATAGATGTTCACAGAGTCGTAAGTCCGGAACTGATTCCCGCTCCAGGAGACGACTGGGTAGTTATCGCCGCAGACAGCAGCCCCACCTGAGGCACTCCATTGAGCGGTGACGCTCGTGATAACCGCGCCGACCACGCAGGCATATGCGACGCCTGGCACGGCGACGAAGACCGAATCTGTGAAGGTCGCCTTCTGAGCCTTCACCTGGTACTCTAATGCGGTGTTACACGGTCCTGTTGCATCGTTGACAGTCCAAGAAGCTCCAGGATTGATGAGTGTTGTGAGTAGTGTGAAGGCGCCCACTCCAGCCTTCCGACTATAGATCGCAACGTTATCTCCGGCCGTCACGTTGCCCGAGACTGTGACACCGTTCGTGTTGTTCCCATTAGCTGACAGATTCGTGGGTGGACTTACCCAGGTCGTAGCACTTGGCGTTGCCCAGCCGCTCGTTGGGTTGAGGATGCTGTTCCGGACATGGACCACGGTGTAGAAGTACTGGGTTGTCTGCGACAGCCCTGTATCCCCGAAGGTATTCACTCCAGAGGCTACCGTAGTAATCAGGTTGCCGGCGTTCGGAGGGTTACCCCCAGAGAACGCTGATGTGCTCCGGTAGATGTTCGTGGTAACGTCCTGAGCGGTGTCACCGTTGGTCCAAGTTACCGTTATCGTTGTGTCTCCAGTCGCCGTTGCGGCGATGCCCGTCGGCGGGGCGATAGGGCCCGGAGGCGTCTGGTTCGGCACCGAGGCTAGAGTTGAGATCGCCATTGCCGAGCCGCTTGCGTTCTGCCAGGTGCCAGTCGAGAAGAGTCCCAACGGGCTCCCAGGCTGTGACACGCCCTGTGGCGGCGTGTTGCCACCGCTTGGCTGACGCTGATAGCCAACGTACATGTTCGGCGTGACATTGCCCTGTGTCGGCACGGAATAGTAGACGATACTGTCATCCACGGAGTACTCCGCCGCAATGAGCTGGTTGAAGCCGATCTGCTGCACCAGCTTCCGGATGTTCGGTCCAATGTCATAGACATTCTGCCCATCTGTCATGTGCGGGCCCCGGTCGCTCCAGAAGAAGCACATGCCATCCTCGGTGCTCGTTGAGGCATAGGGTCCCACCGCGCCCACCTTGTCTGAGATAGGACGGATCGCCCAGGTATCCGCATCGTAGCCATAAAGGGCATAGCAGCTCCGCCGCTTGAAGACGATAGCTGCACCTCCTGCATAGCCCACGTTTGTGATCGTGTCTCCCCGGTCTCCCACCTCTCGATGGTCTACCGACCACCACTCCCGTCCGTTGCCATCATCCTGGTTCGTGACATCCGGCTCATTCGCATGGATCAGTCCCGGTTGCGAGAACCGCATCATCTCGGGCCGCACCACGCCAGTCTGGAAGTAGCCCGAGCCCCACATCGTGTACTGATACTTCCACATGTAGGAGTACTGAGAGTTCCGAGCTGTCACGTTGTCATCGAAGTGGTCGATAACGTTATTGAGCGTGATGACGTTCGCAGGCTCCGTCTCGAAGAGGCTCGGGTTCTGCCCAGTGGTATCACACAGGAAGAGCCTGTTCGCCGGGGCTGTAGGTGTACCCCCAGCGAAGCTCACCATGATAGGGATGATGCCTGATGTGCTACTCCACAGGCCTGCGCCCGTGAGTACGATGCCGCTCGTACCCAGAGGTTGCTGCGTGTTGCCAACGACGTGGTCTCCCTGAGGAGCGCAGCTGGCTGTCAACTTGTACAGGTAGTACTTGTTGGTAACCGAGCTGAAGCCAACAGCATACGCGAAGCCGTTGTGGAAACGCAGGGCGAGCACTGAGGTGATAGCCGCTCCGGCACCCACATCATCGAGGAGCTGGACTGTACTTGTGACTGGCGCTCTCAGGGCGAACCTATTCCGGTAGACCACGAAGTTCGAGAGTGTCTGCAAGTCCCCAGCGGTCGGGATAGCCTTGGAGTCCACGAGACCTCCGGCCAGGGCCACCGGGAACGTCATCAGGTTACCGTATGGGTTCAACGGATATTTGAACGCCATTACTGTTGACCTCCACGCGCCCGAGAAGCCTGCTGGCCTGCGCCTCCCAGCGTCACGGGACTCGGGATCGGCGGCACCATGTTGAGCGGTCTCCGCATACCGTAGTCGAAGGTCAGGACGGCTTCATCATACTGAGTGTGCAGCTCTTCCAAGTCCAGCGTAAGCCAATTCATTTCCTCATCTGTCCGCCGATCCCGCACCGCCAGGACTCTCGCCAGCCGGTAGACAAGGATCTGTGTGAACTCATCCGGGAGCGTGAGCGTCTGCGTCAGCGCGGTCAGGGGCGTCGGGAGCGGGCTGAAGAACACGTTGAGCTGAGTCACCATGTTCGAGGCGTTGGTGCCTAACTCTGTGTTGCCGCTCGTGATACCTCCGGAGATCGGTACAGGGAAGACCTTCCGTCCCCGTAGGTAAGCCCGAGGAGCAATGCCCAACTCTGGCCACCGCGAGCTGACCAGCTCGATCTTGTCACCCACAGCAGCACCGCCGTAAGGGCTGCCGATGAACGCTCCCACTTCGACTCGTGTCACTGCCGCCACGAATCCAGGGAGAATGGTAAGATCCCAGCCCGCTGTACCCGAGATAGCCGCGAGCGTCTGAGACTGTCCCACCTGTTCGAAGTACTGCGGGTTCAGTCGGGCTGCCCGGAAGAAGAGCTCCCGTTCGTAGAAGGCGATGTACTGGATGATCTGCGTAGGGTTCACGATGCTCTCGTCGTTGAGCGAGGAGAGCTGCGTCGCCTGGTCCCAGATCTGTTGCACGGAGGTAGCCATTACCGTTGCTCCCCGGCTCTGAAGCTCGCTTCAAACCGCTTGGAGGCGAGCAACTGGAGCTCCTGTCGTGTCTGCTGCCACCGGAGCTGTGCCATCTGGAGCCGTGGCGGAGGCACGATATCCGCTGAGTTCAGGAGAATCTGGAGCGTGAGCGCAGCCACGACATAGGGCCGTGCCAGGTCCGGCACATTCATCGCCGATGCGAGCGAGATGAATGGAGATGTCCGGGTCACTATGTAGTTATAGGTGAATGTGTCTCCATTCCCCGCCCAGAACTGCCGAGTCAAGCCGGCCTGAATCGTGCTGAATCGGATCTCTAGTGGGTCCGCAGGGAAGAAGAAGCTGTTCGTTGCACCTCCACGGACGATACCAGCAGGATGGAGCATCGGATGGTCGAAGTGGTTCTCCGGCACCATGTTGATGGGCCAGACGTATCCCTGATTGTCGATGTATTTGAAGTCATAGTAGTGAATCGCATTCGCTGCCAGGGAGTAGCCATTCACATTCTGGGAGGCAATGATCGTTACAGGAGCTGGCTGCGTCGCTGCCGCTTGCTCAGGGCCCGTGAAGCCGAACATCTGCTGGATCTCCTGATCCAGATGATAGCAGTGGCTTAGGGACTGACCAGGGTTGAACTGGTCCTCCCGAATGTACGGGAAGGCGTTCTGCTTCGCCTCCGTGATCACGTCACCCACCAGCCAGCTACTCATCTAGTGTGTCACTCCGGCGTAGGACTTCCAGCTATCAGGGCTTGTCAGGAGGTCCCGGTGCTTCGTATTGAAGTGGCTCGCAAAGGGGCCTCTCGCCTTGAACTTCCGCTTGCAGACATCACAGACATAGACCTGCTTCTCCACAATGGTGACTGAGGGAGGAGCCTGATTTAAGTCGATGTCTGTAGCCACCGTAGGACGCTCCACCATCATGAAGCCGCCCTTCCCGTCTGGTACTCTCCAGAAGTGTGCCATAAATCTACCTATGGGTATAGATGCCGGCTGCCCGACGCCAGTTCCCTTTGAAGTGTGAGCCCATCATGACCCGTTCAAGACCCGCCCAGTAGGAGGCAGCTCCATAGGCGATATCCCGTGTCTCCTTCTTCAGCAACATCTCCTTCTTGAGCTCCGGCTCCTCGACAGTGTGCTCGAAGTGCTTCCGGTCCCGGAAGGTGTCGGCATACCGGAGTGCATTGAAGAGCCGTCCGTCCAGGGGCATATAGCCACCGGGAGGGTTCGAGTCTGGATCGGTCCAGGAGAACAGGAAGACGCCCCGTCTGCCGCTCCCGTCCAGGAAGTCCCGCATGAGCGTGGGCGTCACCCAGTTCTTCGCGAGCGGATGCGTGCCATAGTCTACTGGGATTGCCCAGATCGTCCACCGGTCCCGCCGCACGTCCCAGCACACGGCGATGTAGGCCGGGCCCCCTTGACTCTCGTTGAAGAGATCCAGCTCCCTCTGGAAGTCCGAATCCACATAATTCATCATTGTTTAGAGATCCCCTTGAGAAGTTCGAATGCATTGACCTTCTTGACCCTGGACAAGATATCCGATCCTGCGAACGGAATGAAGTCCTCCCGCATGATGAGACCTCTGGTCATGTCGTTCATGTTCTGCTCGAACGACCGGAGCCGACGAAGATAGGCTTGATGCGCTTTCCCACCGCCCTCCATAGCATCGGGCTCTTCGAACGAGGGATTGTCTGCCATCTGCGCAGAGATAACATCACGGCCTTTGGAGATTGGCAGATTCATTATCTCTCCAATATTGTTATAACCGTAACCTCTCTCGACAGGAGGCATATCCTCTCCGGCAGCCATACTGGCCCGCGCTGCGTGCTTCCAGTTCACCGGATACGCTCGTCTCCACCAGTCTCCAATCTCTGAGGCAGGAGTTCGAACATGCGTACCGGCATCCTTACTCTTCTCAACGCTCTCCAACCACCGGTCGAAGTCGTCGATCTCTCCAGCCTTCTCTGGAGTGAGTCCAGCACCGTACTTATCGGGCTTCACACCGGGACGCTGACCAACCACCTTCAGATTCTCCTCTAGAGCCCCTTCCTTGGGCTCGAACATGTCTCCGAGCATCCGCTGGACGGCCTCTGGGTTGAGCGGCTTGGGAGTCACGCTACGACCCTCCGCAATCGCTCCAGGAGCCCCTAGGAGATCTTTTCCTACCATGGGGAGTACCAGGCCTAGGCCCATTGCCAGGAGAGAGCCCTGTGCTTTAGGATCACCCTCTCCAGCAGCATCCGTAAGTTGTTGCCACTGTTGCTCATTCATCCTCTCTAGGTCCTTAGGATTCATGCTGAGCCGCTGCTTTAGATCGCTCAGGAATGCCTTAGGATGCTCGATAGGGCCCAGGAGGGTATGCCCAATGCCTAGTGCTGTACCTAAGAGTCTGGTACGCCAGGACATGGGAGGCTTCGGTCTCAGGCTGTCGAAGACGGCTTCATGAGCGTCCATTACTGTCCTCCTGCGCCCGCTCCCATGAAGGCGGCGCCAATGGGGCCTGCGGGGCCTCCTGGCATACCGGGAGGACCACCTTGGCCGGCATTCTGCATACTGGCCATGTTACCGGCAGTGGGGTTCTGCATAGGACCTTGGCCGAGGAGGAGGGCCAGGAGCTGGAGCAGGGAGCCAGGAGAGACTTGACCTGACTTGAGGGCAGAGAGGAGAGTCCCAATGTCGAGACCCTGACCCGTGGACTGCCCCTCCTGAGGCACGGGAGTGCCACCAGGAGGAGCCCCACCACGGTCTTGGACCGCTTGGGAGAGCTTGAAGAAGTCCAGCGGTGTCGTCGAACCTCTGGCAGTACCGGCTGGGATAGCCATCCAGCCTCCTTACTTGTACTTGCCCGAGAGCGCGACTTCCAGGGTGATTGCGGCCACGCCAGGTCCGACCGTTGCTGTGCCATGCGCGTAGACGAATCCAACCACGTCGTTCGGCAGGATCAGCAGGTTCGAATCGGCGCCACCGTTTGCGGTACCGTTCATCACAAAGTTCAGCGTCGTGTTCGCCACGTCACCGGTGAGCGACAGCGCCTGGGTGATGTCCAAGCTTTGCGTCAGATTCCGGATCTTGATCGTGGTCGTCGTACCCGTCACGTTCGCCGTATTCGGCGCAAAGTTCGCCCGCCGAGCAAACATCCGCTCGATTGCGCCGAACATCACACCGGTGACATCCGACGTACCAAGCGAGGGCGTGGTGATGTCGAATGTCTCTGGGAATGCACTGACTTTCCACCAGTCAACTGTTCTGGCGAGGACCAGCTTTGGACCAGGCATAGGCTTCTCCGTTAGTTGGGTGAGGGGGGCCGAAGCCCCCCATCACAAGTTCACACCGGATCAAGTCCGGGCACCTTACTCGGTAATACCGTACACGAAGCCGTTAGCCGCTGGGAAGAGGCAAGCGAAGTTCCGGTAAGTCCGGAGCACCGCCCGGAATGTGTCCGAAGTCAGCAGGAAGTGGAGGACCGTGCCATTGAGACCCTGAATCCATTCCACGTCCTTGTCAATCGCGTGGTACCACGTATCCACGTTGGCAAAGCCGATGTGGGTCGGCGGGAAGAACCGTTCCGCGATGACTGGGATGTCGTCGAACGCCAGCGTCGAATCCCGGATACCTGCCGGCAGCACCATTGGAGCGTACCGGATCTGCGGGGCGTACAGGTTGTAGATGTTTCTCCGACCCTTGTAGTTGCAGACGATGTGGGTCGGCACCCGTCCCGACACTTCCATGATCGTGTCGATGGTATCCCGGAGGTTATCCGGGTCCAAGTCGATAGTGGCCGCGCCACCGCCGGTCGCATCGACCAGCGTGCCGTTCCAGCCATCGAGACCCGACCGCGTGATGTTGAGGTAGGTCGTCGAACCGTTCGTGCCGTCATCGACCGCGCCAAAGAAGCCCACCGGCTCCAGGTTTTCCGAGCCAGCGTGCGTGACCACGTCGTTTGCCGCGACCGAGGCAATTTCTGCCGGGGCATACGTGATCGTGGTACCCGTGGCACCCTGCACGACCGAGGACAGCGAGGAGTCCGCGACGTGGTTACCCGGCGAGCCGAGCGCCGACGAGATGTCAACGTTCATGTTCCGCCGGACGATGTTCCGGACCGGTCTGGAGTCCTTGTACGTCGAGAGACCATACGGGGACTTGATGACCGAGACCGTCGAGCTGGTCCGCGAGCTAACGACGCCGAGGACACCATCGCCCTTGCCGAGGATCATCCGGGCTACTTCGAGCTTGACACCAGTGACGGTGTTCTCAAGCTGGAGGGCCAAGGCGTCCTCGAACGCGCCAGGGTTATCCCGCGTGGCGCTCATCGTTGGACCGGAGATTTCGAAGATGGCGTAGACGAACTTCGCCTGGACGAAGGCCTGGATCGGCTGGTCAGTCACAGCGTCACCGAACGAGCCCGTGTCGCCTCTAGCGTACACGCCCTCGTTCCATCCGAACTGCACCGGGAAGATGCCCTTCCGGCCGCTCAGGGTGAGCTGCTGGGTGATCTTCTCGGCAAAAGGGGTCGCCTTGTTCAGCGCGATCTGAATGGCATCGACGATAGGCCGATCCTTCAGGATCGCATCGACTCTGGCGAGGGTGGCTTGCGAGACAGACATATGGAGAATCCTTGGGAGCGCACTGCTCCCCTTAAGGGATCACAACATCGCTAGTTGTCTTCCAAGGATTTCCGTACTGCTTCCGTGTCAAAAGTACACACCCCCTAACCTGTTGTCAAGCTAGGGGGTGTACGCGGGGTGCGCTACCAGGAAGCTAGGTCTTAGGACGCCATGCCTTCTGCTCCTCCTCGGAGAGACCATACCGGCCTCCCGAGGTGAACGTGGCGAACTCAATGCTGTGGCCTGCCGCCTTCAAGGCTGCCACAAAGTCCGCAGCCATCAAGTTGGCATCCTTGGGATTCTCATTGTGATGTATCCCCGTTCCTTGAATGGAGATATGCCAGTTACCCATTAGGCCTCCCGAATCCGAGCGTTGATGTTCTTGATGAGGCTCCGGAATACTCCTCCGCCACCTTCACGCCGCGAGGAGCCGTCCAGGAGTCCTGGAGAGGCGGCTGGTGTTGCTGGCGTTACAGGCTTCCCAGGCTGGACGGCGACTGGGGCCGCTCCAGTGCCTGCTGCTGGTCCTGCCGGGGCACCCTTCACTGCGGCAGCTTTAGCTGGGGTGATGACCTTGCCAGCCGTTACTGCCGCTGCCCGTGCCCGATTGAGACCGGTCAGTTCCTGCACGATGCCATCGACCTCTGCGACATCGAGATCGCCACCGTTCGCCTGGACAGCGAGGGCCACGATCTTCTCGGCGGTGTTGTAATCGACACTGTACTGCCGAGCCGCACGCTTAGTGGCTGCGATGACCTGATTTGCCTTGGTCCGCTTGACCTGCTCCTCCATGAGCGTTTCCCGACGCTGGGCCTCGGCCAGACGAGCCTCAGAGGCCAGCTCCCGGAGCACGGAGTCCTTGATCCGAGGGTCCGTGTTCATCTCCGCAATGAGCGCGGAGACCTTGTTGAAGACCTCTGGCTGGTTCACCGCCAGGGCCATCATCAGTTTGTCTGGGGCTTCCTGGAGCCGCTTACCGAAGTCCTCGATCTGCCGACGAGCATCCGAGGCTGCCAGCTCACGGGACAGAATGTTCTGGGCGACCTCGACGGCGTTCTCTAGGAGCTTCTCATACGCAGGCATCAGCTCCTTCGGCACATCCTTGGCACTGATGCCGAGGTCAATGCCAGCCTCAGCGAGCGCACCCTCGATCTCCTCGATAGGGACGGTCTCGACAGGAGGCTCAACACCCTCCTGAGGTTGCTGGGCCGCAGCCGCCGCAGCCGCTGCTTCCTGGGCAGCCTTCTCTTCCGGCGTCGGCTCGATGATGATAGCCGACGTGTCAGGCTCGACCACATTCGGCTGGAGGGTTGCTCCCTCCTCACCGGGTGTAGGATTGACCGCAGCCTTGGTGATAGCCGCAGCCATCAACTTGGCCAGGTCCGACGTGCCACCCTGTCCACCACCTGGTTCCACATCCAGATCAGCCAGATTGCCTGGGACTGGTACAGTCATACGTTACACTCCCTTCTTAGGTTGACCCGGCTTCGGCTTCCCGCCCTCACCAGGCTTCTCTTCGCCTTCACCGATACTCTTGCCCAAGCTCTGGACAAGGAGATCCACAAGCTGCTTCCCAAGCTCAGTCTTCACGTCCTGCGTGGTCTCCGACTGAGCCCGGATATCCCGCATCTGCTTCTCCATGTCAAGCTGCTCCTGCTTCTGCTGCTGGGCAGCCTGCGAAATGGCTTGCTCATGCTGCGACATGTGCCCAAGGAAGGCCTGCTTCTTCCCTGGGGTCCAACCCTGGAACTCCAGACTCTTCGGGATCTTCGAGTGCTCCTGCAAGTGCGTCTCGTGGTTGTTCCACGGAGCTATCTGCGGAGCATCCCGGTCGAACTGGGCCTGCGGAGGTTGACCAGGCATCGCGTTGCTCTGCCCAATCTCCCGGAGACCTTTGAATGTGTTGTTCTCGTTCCGAGCTTCGAGCACATCGGGGTCGATAGCGTCTTGGGCTACGTCGATTCCCACCGCGTTCATGGCGGCGTCGATCTTAGCCCGGTCAGGCTGGCCGTCTGCGCCCCCGAAGAAGAGTGAGCCACCGGGGCTCGACATGAGCCCGATGACTAAGTCCCGCATGGACTGTCTATTCCAGGTGTAGAGCGGCAGCTCATCGACGTGCAGGGTAGCCTGGAGATTGTCCAGGTCCGCCCCCTTGAACTCCCGCCACTGATAGCTCTTGTCTGGACCCACGACGGCGATAGCCCGGTCTTCCGTGTAGAACTTACTCACGTAGTCGAGAAGAATATACCCCATCTTCTCCCAGGCTGGCTTGGCGTTGATGACGGCGAGCATGGTCTGCTCACCCTCATTTCGCATCCGGGGAGGCGCCCGGAACCGTCCTTGGCCTGCCACTTCGCCCGGCGGCATCTGCTCCTGCCGACGGAGCTTGTAGCCGCCCACGGTCATGATGTCGTCGCCCAGGACCTGCCGAAGACCTTCGAACTGGCTCGGGAACGCGGGGAAGCCCTGCACCCATTGCGGTTCCGACCCCTGCGGGACGACGATCTCCTGTCCCGGCTCATCGTTGATCTCTCCGGTCTTCAGGGAGTCGCCAGTCTTCCGGACGAGCTTCGGCAGGACCTTGTTCAGCCATTCGATCATCCGTGCTTCCAGCTCTTCGTAGTACTTGTTGCTCCACGTAATGTCGTAGAGCGGAGACAGGCCCAGCGTGGGGTGACCTGGAAGCGGCACCCACTTGAAGTGGACAATGGGCACTTGTCTCGCCGGCAAGGGCATCGGCGGCGTCACGACAATCTTGTTGTCCGAGGCGGTCCACCACAACCCATCTGGGTGACGGCTGGAACGCGGCAGGTAGTGTTCCATGACCAACGCTGCCGGCTCTTTGGCAGGCATACCGGACGACAGGGTCTGAGGGAATACACTCATCAGGTCCGTGGTCAGAGGGCCTGATACCGTTTGGTAGGCCAACTGGTTCGCGGTCGTGTCGCCGTATCTATCCACGGCCTGGTCAAAGGTCATGAGATAGCCAACCATCACGCCAGAATACTGCTGCATACCCCACCGCACGAGCTGCGGAGGGAGCGCTTCAACGCCGATCTCCCCGGCGTCCACCATGACCGGCTGCTGCATGTTCGGATCAGGCTGGAGCGTCTGCGGATTGATCGGGATGAGTGCTCCTTGGTTGTTTGGGTCTGGGATCGCGAGCGGCATCATGTTGCCAGTGCTCGTGTTCCAGAAGACTCGTAGATCGGCGTTGCCCGTCGCACAAAGCCACGCCGCCAAGTCGATCTTCTTCTCGTCCATCCCAAGCCGGTCCCAGAGGTACCGGAGGACCTGGTCGGCCAGCTCTGCTCCCGCGATGTTGTCTGGACGATCCGGAACCGCGCTCCACCGCACCCGGCTCTGGAGGAACTGTCCCACATAGTCCTGGAAGAGGGAGAGCGTGAAGTTCGTGATCGGGAACCGCTTCCACTCCGGGATCTGCTTCTGGTCTACCTCCATCAGCACCCGCCAGTGCAGGGACCGGAGGTAATCTACGACCCGCTTCCACCGTTCGACCCAGAAGGCGTAGAAGGCATCGTGATTGTGCCACATGACCGTGCTATAGGTAACATACTCCTGAGGAGTGGCATCAAGCTGTGGGAGACGAGGCATTAGTTAATCCCTTCACGGATGTGACTGTAGGGAGAAGGCGGTACCGTCTTCGGACGTGGAGGAGGCTCTGACGGACGGAAGCCGTCGTAGCGCATACGCTGGAATGCTCTGACCATCGGCATTACTGCTCCGAACAGGACGATCAAGACTCCCAGTGAGAGTCCTGCCCCCAGCCCTGTGTAGAAGTCCATTAATACTCCCGAATCATGTGCCGGTACTTATCGGCTTGGTCTATGAGCGACCAGGTGATCTGATCTGACAGCGACAGCTTCTTCCGCCACTCCAGGATGACCTCTTGTCGCGTGCCAGTAGCCAAGATGGATGTACCATAAACTAACGCATCGCAGGCATCTCCGCCATCGGCACTGTCCTTGTCCGGTCGCCCGTTGACGCCCCAGGAGAGCCGCTGAATCTCCCAGAGGAGCCGGGAGCAATTCATCTCCCGCTCGGCGTACTTCCAGCTTGAGCTGATCGTGTTGAAGAAGAACAGCCTCGGTGCGCCGTAGACTAAGTCCTTGTCGCAGCCGGGGATAACCTTCGGGTATGCCCTCTCGGCATCCGGCTCCAAGAAGGCGTGCGTCCGGAGCACCATGTCCTCGATCTTCTTCCGCATCGGGAGCGCACAGGCACCTATCGGGGCCCCGATCCGCGTGTAATGCCAATTAAGCTCCGCAATATCCTGGGGATTCGCGGAATCAACATAGCAAGGCACTGTCCGATCACGCTTCCCCGCGATTGCAGCCATACGCTCAGCTCGACGAGCCAGGGTGTCATCTTGTGAGAAAAACTCATCAGTGATGTAGTAATTGCCATCGACATCGGCAGCGAAGTAGAGGGTAGCGAATCGGTGGTACTGCGGGTCGCACACGAACCATCGGGCGAAGTCGAGGGGGATCTCGAAGGGCTTGATGAGGTGGATGTCGGCGTCGTAGGATCGGAAGACGAGTCCTGTCCGAGTGATGAAATCTCCGTACATCCGGGCAGCACGAACGATGGGGTCGGGCCACTGCTGCTCCATCTTCTTGACATCGGCATCGGTGAAGTGGGGGACCAGGGAATGTCCTTCCCGATCAGCGACTGGCATAGGGATGACTTTGACATCAGCTCTGTCTCCAGAGTTATAGGGGATGTAGAGCTTATCCCGGACCCAGAAGCTCTTTACGTCGATGGGAGCGAAGACCAGGATCACCCGGCCTTTCCGGTCGAACACTCTGGCCTGGAGCTCCTCGAAGACGGTCTCATCAGGGGTCTCATCCATGATTGCCATGTCGATGGAGGCACCTTGGAGCCGCCGCTGCCGCATGTCTGCTGAGACGAAGTGGAGCTCCGAGCCGTTCTTGAACTTGATGATCGGGCTCCGGTCACTCGCCATCTTCACGATCTCCTTCATCGGGGCGAGCTTCTTTACGACCGGGAGGACCGTTCTCCGGAACATGGTGAGCGAGGGCATCACGTACCAGACGATCACGGGGGGCTTGGGGGTCTCCGCCCAGACTGCTCGTCCAGTGCAGTAGTAGAGGGCTTCTGCGACCGCGAAGTAGGTCTTTCCAGACCGGTTGCCGCCCACCACCAGCAGAACGCTATGACGATCTCGGTGAGCGTCCTGCTGCATCTGGTGAGGTTTGTAGACCAGCCCAATGGGATCTTCATGTTCCCGCCGGAGCAGTTCTAACTCTATCTCACGATAATCAGTTAGGAGCTTCTGCGCCATTAGGAGCCTCGGACCATAGCGGTGACAGTGAGAAAGTGCGGTACCCAGCCCACATCTGCTACTGCCGGCGGCGGGGCAACTCCTGCTTGGACCTGGAGAACAGGAGCCTGTTGCGGGTAGGAGTACTGGTTGTAGAACGCCATGTACTGGAGCAGCCTGTTGAACGGGACCGGGCCAAAGTTCGTACTCGGGAGCGGTTGGAATCCCTGCTCCGGATAGTCGAATTGCTTCACCTGGAAGATCAGGAATGGCGCTGGGGGGAACGGGATCGGTCCAAAGTTCGGACTCACCAGCGGTTGATAGCCCTGATTCGACTCTGGGTAGTAGTATGCCGCCGGATAGATCATCAAGGTCGGCAGCGGCAAGAAGATCGCTGGCGTCACGACCACCGGATTGACGACCGGGTATATCGGTGGCAGCAGCGGCACCGCCGGTCCTGGATAGGTCACCGTCGGGGGTGGTGGGAAGGGGACCGGGCCGAAGTTAGCACTCACGGGAGGCTGGTATCCCTGATTCGACTCCAAGTAGTAATACAGGGTTGGAGCAATGATGAGCGCCGGCTTCGGTGGGAACGCAACGGGAATGTTAGGCGGCGGTGGAATGACCGTCGGGAGGTTCTCCTGCTTCCCGCCCTTCCACACCTCCGTCTGGTTCACTGCGGCAACTTGGGGATAGGAACGGTAGGCGTTGCCTATCCCCACGATCTGCGATGGATACACTTAGCCGCCCAGCTCCAGACAATCGACCGTGCAGTTGATCGTCTCTGCGGTGAACGTGTTGGTCGTCGTCAACGAGATCTCGGTCACTGCGGCAGTGGCAATCATCCGCTCTTCCGGTACCGGCAGGTACAGCCAGCCGTTCTGCCAGTTGAAGGAGTCAGCATAGAGGATCGCACCGGCAGTGCCAAGCGTCGTTGCCAGTCCGACCGCTGTGAAACCTGCCGCCGAGTCACCGCCGTCCATTGGGTTCTTGTTGGGCGTGGTGACGTTGGTCGAGCCCGTGGACCGTCGCAGCCACTCGATACCCTGCTGCGTCGAAGTCGTATTACCTGCCTGTGACAGGGCGCACCGAAGCACGATGATCGGCTTGTTCGACGCTGCCTGGAGGCCGATAATGCCCGTGGCCGCCGCCGTCAGTGAGGCGTTAACTAGGTTGACTGAATAGGCTCTCATACTCTTTTCTCCAGCCTGGAGCGTATGTAGTGATTTCGTACTCGTTGAACGCCCCCACGAAGCCGCAATCGCCAGCCACGCAGGTGAAGCCTTCTAGACCGCCTGTCGGACTCCAGTTCTTCGGCACCCGCACCATGTACGGGGAACCGCACTTGGGGCACCGCACCGGGCCAAAGCTCTGGTCCTTCTCTTGACCGACCAGGAGCGACTTGAACTCGTTAGAGTTCGCTCCAAAGTACTCCGGCTTCCGATCAAACGGCCACATGGGGCCTCCGTGTCAAATATACACGCTTACATCCGTAGAAGCACATTCAAGTTAGCATCGAGGTTGGTGTTCTGGTAGGGGGAGACGTTGTTAGCGTCGAGCTCGGTCGAGACCATGGCCCAAGTCGTATCAGCGTTTGTGCAGCCCAGCGTGGGCGTGGTGGGGCCTGTCCCAGGCCAGTCCACCAAGCCCGCACCGCCATTTGTGCCGGCAGCGCCTCCGCTTGTTACAGCGGAGACCTCCAGGGTGCCCTTTCCAGCGGTGCTAGAGAATGTACCTGTTCCTGAGCCGGCGAAGATCGTGACCGCCCAGGCTTCCCATTGGGCTAACGCCTTGGTGAGTGTAGGGTTCGCCGCGCTAGTGGTGTTGGAGTTGTGAGAACTGCCGGTGGCAATCACACCGCTATACGCAGCCATGACCAATGCGACCTTTGCGGTTGCTGCGAGAGTCACCGTAATCGTCGAGGAGGTCGTGAGCTGCACCGTCGTGTTGACAGCCGCCCACTGCTCACACCGAATCGTGGTGCCGTTATTGACACTCACCTGTTGTACGTAGCTATTGCCGCCATCCGCTACGGAGGACACTGTTGAGGTCGTCGTCTTAATAGCGAGTCCTAAAACGATACACGAGCCGGTGGGGATTGTGGCTCCTGGACTACAGGAGACCGTGGTGGCACTGGCTGTCCCACTCCCTGTGGTAATGAGCGTGATAGCCATTACTTACTCGGGGCGTTACCGTTGTCCTTGAACCGCTCCGAGAGAAGCAGGATGTCAAGCTTCCCTTCGACACGGGCGACTTGGGTTGAGATCTCTAAACGAGCACTCTCGATAGACGCCCGAATCCGTTCACGGTCTGCGTCCGACTTGTCCATACGATTCTCCAGTTGCTTCGTTCTCCACCACAACAGCGCCGCTACGATACCCAATGCACCCCAGTTCAGGAACGGGACGTACTGATCCATTAGTCGATCTCCATGAGGAACATCGTGATGGTACCATTCGTGCTGATGAAGTGCAGCACGTCACCGGCAATCGCTATCGGGTTGCCTTGAGCAGCGCCGGCGGGCTGTGTGGAGGGACCCCGCGCATCTATGACGAAGTACTTCCCGAAGGCGATGGGGAAGCCGGTCGCCACCGCTGTGGCATTGATGTTGAACCGGATGTCCAAGTTCGTGGGCGTGCCGCCACCGTTATGGAAGCAGATCACTCGCCGTGCGTTGGACTCCTGCATGGCATAGGTGGTATCCGAGGTAGTGACGGAGACGGAGGTCTGGACAAGCTGACGCACACCCGCGAGGGAGAGCATCGCTCTGAAGCCTTCGTATTCTACGCTATGCGGACGCCGATTCGCCCCTTGGGAGGCTGCCATATGTACCGTCCTTTACTTCTTGAATGAGTTTACCAACGTCCGTTTCACCGGACTTTACACCTTGTACGATACGCTGCAACTGCTCAATGTTCAAGTCAGCCAAGGGGGAACGCTTGAGACGCTCCGCAATGGCTGCGGGATCTTCCTTGAGCGAGACGAGGACTCGGGCGGCGCTGACACGGGCCTTAGGGTCCGCGCCATCGACCGCTTCCTCCAGCAGCGCGATCTGGCCTAGGACGACTCCTACGAGCTTCAGGAGGTCGTACATCTCGTCCAGCCGCTTGGGCTGGAATCCGTCCGCAAGCACAGATGCAAGCGCATCAACAGCTTCGAGCTTGTCTCTCATGTGTGTCAATCTAACACACTTGACAGGCCAAGTGCATTGAGCGATAATAAGCGCACTCTCGGTAGCGCAAGCGCGGCCCGAGAGAGTTATTATTAGCGGCCCTGAAGTTCCCTCCTGGAGGTCTGCTTGCGGTGTCCTCGGTGTGGCTTCAACCTCGATAATGTCAAGAAGCGTCAGCAGGAAGCTCAGAAGACCTATCCTAAAGCATTCACGACGTGGACACCGGAGGATGATCAGTCACTCCGGACCATGCTCGATGAGGGTGCTGGGCTCGATCTCATGTCTCGGGTGCTCGGACGGCATCCGAGTGCTATCAAGAAGCGGATCGAGCTGCTTACTTACCGACCTTCGCTCTAGCGCCGACAATGGAGTCGAGGAACTGCTGCTGGGCGTTATTGATAGCCCAGGCTGAGGAGGGGTACTGGTAGGCGTCTACCTCACCGATGCTGGGGTAGACGTGACGGACAGCCTGGGCGAAGGCGTCCGCGAACCACTCCTTCTGCGGGGAGTAGTCTTCTCTGCCGAAGATGAGGGGGTTCTTAGGCATCTTGGGGTTCCGCACCACGAACTCCCGGAGCAGTCCGGGCTCAGCAGCGTCCATGAGATGGCCAAACTCGTGGGCAGCAGTCGCTCGCATCTGGGCAGGACGGTAGCTGTAGTATCCGCTCTCCGTCGGAGTCAAACGCAATTCGCCTCGCCCGTGCTTCCCGATTGCTCTATCGTAGAACTCACCACGGGAGCTGGAGAGCGTATCGACCCGAGTGGGCATGCCACCAGCAAGGTAGCCGAGGCTGTCCAGGAACTCAGGAGTGAGGCCAGTCTGCTGGGTGAACTGGGGTGCTATCTGCGTGGAATGGAGTATCCGGACCAGCTTTAGGAAGTCTGCTGCCTGCTGATTCCGACGTACTGCCGTCGCATCAGCCTGGGCACGCGCTTGCTGCGGGGAGGGCCGATGGGGCCCAATGTCGATGCCGTTCATGAGGAGCGCCCACAGGAGAAGACTACTTCTTCTTACGGAGCTTCGAGAGTGTGAGGGCCAGACGAGCCCGACGACCTGTCGTACCCTCTGCATGCATCTTCTCATGGGCGAATTGCATGACACCCTTGCCGGCAGCCTTAGCTTGTTTAGTAAAGCTGCCGGGGTGTTTGACCGCTCCTGCGATCCACTTCTTCTCGGCCACAGGGAGCCTCCCTTATGCAAGCCGCAGGAATGCTGCGGGACCCGACACCGTCACAAGCGTCGCCGCCGCTGGGAAGGTCGCCGGCATCGCAGCGAACGCGAAGGCCACTGTCCAGCCAATCCGGGCCACAGGCGGGTTCGCCGCTGTGTAGCCGAAGATCGGGGTGTACTGGGTTGCTGGGACCGCCGAGACCACCGGAGCCGTTGCCGAGCAGTTGAACACGACCCAGTAGAGCGAGTTCGGAGCGAGCGGGACTGCTGGCGCAAGCGTCGCGGCCACGAAGCCAGTCGCAGCGCTCGACAGGTTACCCGAGTCCGTACCGGCCACGAGTGCCTGCGGATACATGGCGGCGGTTGCAGGCGAGAGTACATTCGTGTAGAGACCGACCCGGCAGTTCGAGCCTGCACCACCGGTCGTCACGTTCACTGCGAGACCGTTCAGCACCGGGAAGCCGATGGGCTGGTTGCCGGTGAAGAAGGGCAGGGCATAGAGCGTGCCAGCCGTGGGCGAGAACGTGGTTGTTGCACCGGTACCGAACTGGCCACCGGCGACGTACCACTGGTCACCAACGTTCAGACCGGCAGCGCCGGAGTTGGCCTGCCCAATCATGTAGTCGCAGGATTCAAGCGACAGGTTGTTCCGGAATGCCAGGACGAGATCCCGGAAGCCGATTGGGTCATTGTCCAGTCCGCTAGCGGCACCGTAAGTGTCCAGATAGGGGTTACCAGTGAGCGAAGCCATGAGATGTCTCCTTATCCGTGATGTCCTGCACCGTGAGATGCCATGCCCGGCTCCGCCTTCTCATCGACATTGCCGTGCTTCGAGTAGTCCTTACCATCACCCTGCTCCGAAGATGGACTCGCCACATTCCGGTCATTCCGGTAGCCGGGACCGCCCACTTCACGGGGATCGAGGCTCTCATCGAGACCGAGCTGGGCGTCGGTATCCACCATATGCGTGTTGATGTCTTCAACTTCCTGCGGGATGCCTGGGTACTGGCCACCCCGAGCGCCGCCGACGTTACGCTCACGAGGCTGTGGGCCCCGAGTAGCACCGCCGAGCGCGCCGTCCACGTCCTCTTCACCGATACCATCCAGGTTGCCAGGGGGAAGTGGGACTGGGATGCCAGGGAACTGACCGCCTTCCGAGCCGAGCGTGCCGCCCATCGAGGGCTTCAAGGGCTGATTCGGGTTCTTGACCTGCGTCTTGCCGGGAGCGGCGCCTTGGGCCTGCGACCGGGCACTCCGGACATAGTGTCCAGCGAGATTGGGATCGACGCCACGGACACTGGTTGCAGGGGCGAGTTCGTCCTGCTGAGGACCAGCCTCCGCTTCACCGATCTGCTGACGTTCGCCGGGATACTGACCGCTCTTGGACCCCGAGCCGTGGACATCCCCTTCGGTCATCCGCGTTGGAGACTCTGGAGTCATCTTGGCTGGCTTGCCACCGAGTGTGCTCTTCCGCATGTTAGTCTTCTTCCTGAGTGGACCCGAACTTCTCGTGGGTCGTGAGTTGCTTGACGGACTTGGACTTCGCTGCACGTCCAGTGACTTCGACCTCTTCTGGAGCATTCTTCCGTGCTGGACCGAACTCTTCCTTCTCGAAAAGCTTGCCCAGGTTCTCGTCCTCTTCCTGCATCGACTTGGGCGCTGTGCCAGCAGTCGAAGCGTGGCTCACGCCGCTTGGCGGAGCACCGTGGACCTTCAAGGAGGCCGCTGCGATCTCCTTCGACCGCTCCTTGATGTAGTCGGAGCCGTTCTCTCCGAACATGTCGAAGCCATAGTTCGAGGGACAGATGATGTCGCCAGCGAATGGGCCATCAACATCGGGCTTGGACTCACCACTCTCGGCGTGTTCCCGTACTTGATGGCCTGCTGCCACCTGACGCGGGATGTCCGCTAAGAGCTTGTCGATTTCACGCTTGGTTGCCATGTGTCACTCCGACACGGTTATCCCACTTCGCTAGAATATAGCCACAATTCCCGCACTGCACCACTGTCATCCCATGTAGCAAGAGCCGAGACGGCTTAATCTTCGTGACTCGGGTCTCGCACCGGAGGCACCAGGCGGGCGTTGCCTCCAACATCTCCTGAGTCCACTTCATGGTCCTACGTCCTTGACACCCTACTCCGAGAACTCGTCGGATGTCCCTTCCCCATATTCGCCGTCGTGCACCCGAAGATGAACCTTCTGGCCCAGCTTCACACCGGCAGCTTCGTTCTCATGGACATGGACGTGCGAGACCATCGGGAGATCCCCAGGCGTCAGTCCCTTGCCCACTGAACCTTTCCGTCCCTCACCCTTTTCTGGCGTGTGATGGACTTCGATCCGGGCTGTCCCCGGATGTTCATGTGAGAACTCGATCCGCTTGACGATGCCATGCGCCGGCGTGCCTTGCCGTGCACGAGCTTTCTGGATCATCGCTCGGAATGCGCCTGTGTTGTGTGCCATAAGGATCTCCTTGTCTCCTACTAAGATACATCCTGCTTCCGTCGAGGCAAGCCCATCGAGCAGAAGACGCCCACCGCGCCTCCCAGGAGACTGGGAGCCATCATCTGCCACTTCATCGTGGAGGCCCCAATGGCGTTCACGTTGATCACGAAGTCGAGCATCGCCCCCCAGACAATAGCCATAACCCTGTTCCGCTCCTCCAGGGCATAGTAAAACTTCCCTGAGAAGAACGCGATGCAGGCGTCCGACAGGAAGATCAGGAGCGTGAGTACGGGCTGGGTCATATGGAGAGTCCTCGTCTCCGAAGCTATCCACCCCCCTTCTAGCCCTGTCAATCCCCCATAAGCTAAGTCGATGGGACCCAAAAGCATGCTTACTATGCCCTCTAGGAGCTTTTCGAGTGTGCTGCTCAAGAGGATCCTCCCGATCTGCTTTGTGGCCGCGCGCGCGCCCGCGTGGAGGGTCGGTATGGGACCCAGGCGAATACTTCGCGCGAGTAGCACGGCGGCCGAACATGTTGCGGAGTAGATCGTTACGGCATTCTAGGGCACAAAAAAAAGGGAGGGGCGAGAGCGCCCTTTCGGGCCACTCCGCCCCCCATGTACGTCCTGACCTACTTGCGCTTGCTCGCTGCGGCAATCATGGCAGCGAACATCTTACCCTTGTCCGCTTTGGGCG
>JACXTT010000478.1_pt1 | contig 67982 bp, 50 predicted proteins | sample 9270951 | NCBI WGS metagenome assembly JACXTT01 (sample SAMN15532306, study PRJNA645909) | rock metagenome | isolation source: weathered quartz diorite | place: Puerto Rico | collected 2017-06-21 | reverse complement strand
TACCGAATACTTCTTGTGCAGATCACAACCGATATACTTTTTCATGCTGCAGCGGCGCCTCCACAACGCCTGGGCGGGATTTTACCCCGCCCCGCTGCAGCGCCCACATACAATCACAGCCTCAGCCGATTTATTTTAGCGTTTATTGACAAGGACTTGCCGCGAAATCATCGCCCGGCCGTCACGGCTTCTCTTATCCCCCGTGCTATTTCTGTGAATGGGGAGGCATTTCATGTCATTCGACACCCAAAATCAACAAACCCAGCCCAACGGCGGAGCTGTCAACACCCCGCCTTCCGGCATCGGCGCGCCCGCGCCGCTCACTCAATCCGAAAGCCTGGCCGAGTTCCAGGCACTCCTGAAACGTTACGAACAAGACCTCCAGCCGCGCGGCGTCGTCGAGCAAACCATGGTTTACCAGCTCGCCTCCACCGCCTGGCGCCTTCGCCGCCTCCCCTTCCTGGAGAGCGTGCTCGTCGGCGTCCTTTTTCAACGCGGCACCGCCTGGAAAGAGCTCGACTTGCTCTCCCGGCACGAAACCCGCCTGAACGGTGCCTTCGAACACACCTTTCGCGCCATAGAGGCGCGCCATAAGGCTCCTCCGGCTCCCAGACCGGAGAAGACGGCTGCGGCGCAGCCCGTGCAACCCACTGAGGAAGCGAAAGCGGCCGCGGCTCCCGGTTCCAGCGGCCAGCCGGCCGCAGCGCCGCCTGAGGAAAACCCGCTATACTCTGCGCCGGTTCCCGCGCCGGTGGTCAATTCGCCGCCGGTGTGACCGGGCTCGGTCTATTTCTTCCGCCGCGCCACCACACGGGGCTTGCGCGCGGCGCCGATGGCGAACGAATCCTCCAGGATTTCGGCCAGTTCCTGCTGGTGACGCTTGTAGGAGCCGGTCGCCGGGCTGGCGCTCTCGGCGCGTCCGACGTAGACCAGCGTCCGCTTGGTGGAATCCAGCAGTGCCTGGATGCGTTCGCGGATGAAGTGCCAGGGGCCCATGTTGCGAGGCTCTTCCTGCACCCAGGCCACTTCCGCCGTTACCGGGTAGCGAAGCAGCACGTCGTTGAGCTCGTCCTGCGGAAACGGGTACAGTTGCTCCATGCGCACGATGGCGATGTCACGCTGGTTTCGCTCGTTTCGCGCGGCCAGCAGGTCGTAGTACACCTTGCCCGAACACAGGATCACTTTCCTCACCTGCGATGGCTCGATCGGCGCGTTCTCTCCGATCACCTCGCGGAACGTCCCGCTGGTCATCTCGCTGATGGTGGAGCTAACGCCGGCGTGGCGCAGCAGGCTCTTCGGGGTGAAGACCACCAGCGGCTTGCGCATGCCGCGCCGGTCGGGTCCGCCGCACATCTGGCGGCGCAGCACGTGGAAGTACTGCGCGGCCGTCGTGCAATTGACCAGTTGGATATTGTTTTCCGCCGCCAGCGTCAGAAATCGCTCGATGCGGGCGCTCGAATGCTCCGGACCTTGTCCTTCGAAGCCGTGCGGCAGCAACAGAACCAGACCCGAAGGCTGGCCCCACTTCTGCTCGGCGGTGACGATGAACTGGTCGATCATGATCTGGGCGCCGTTGATGAAATCGCCGAATTGCGCTTCCCACAGCACGAGCGTCAGGGGATCGGCCACGCTGTAGCCAAACTCGAACCCCAGCACCGCATACTCGCTCAGCGACGAATCGTAAACCTGGAACCGCGCCTGGTCTTTCTCCATGCGCTTCAGCGGAATGTACCTCTGGGCGTTTTCCGAGTCGTAGAAAATCAGGTGCCGCTGCGAAAAGGTGCCCCGGCCGCAATCCTGCCCGCTCAGCCGGACCGGCGTTCCTTCCAGGCACAGCGTGCCGAAGGCCAGTGCCTCGGCGAAGGCCCAGTCCACGGGGCCGTCGTTTTCCAGCGCATCCTTGCGCCGGTCGATGAACGCCTTCAGCTTGGGGTGCAGATGGAAGTCGTCGGGGAAGCGCGTCATCCCCTGAATCGCCCGCGCGATCAGGTCTCGGTCCACCCCCGTCCGCGGACAGAACGCGGCGATCTCTTCGGTCGAAACCGCGGTCAGCTCCTGCACTTCGTACTTCTCGGCGTTCTGCTGCGCGGAGTCGAAGGCGTCGCTGAGGCGCTTGGCCGTGCGCTTGCGCAGCGCGCCGACTTCTTCGTTGGTCAACACGGCTTCGCGTACCAGTTGGTCGGAGTATTGCACGGCCACCGGCGGGTGTTCCTTGATCTTGCGGTAGAGGATCGGCTGCGTATAACTGGGGTCGTCGCCTTCGTTGTGGCCGTGGCGGCGATAGCAGAACATGTCGATGACGACGTCCTTTTTGAAAGTCTGCCGGAAATCGAACGCCAGTTGCGCCACGCGGATGCACGCGTCCGGGTCGTCGCCGTTCACGTGGAAGATGGGCGCCTGCACCATGCGCGCGACGTCGGTAGAATACGGCGTAGAGCGTGATTCGTTGGGAAGCGTGGTGAACCCGATCTGGTTGTTGATGATCAGGTGGATTGTGCCGCCCGTTCGATATCCCGAAAGCTGCGACAGGTTCAGCGTTTCCGCCACCACGCCCTGGCCGGCGAACGCCGCGTCTCCGTGAATCAGCAGCGGGATCACGCGCTCGCGAGCCTTGTCGCCCAGCCTTTCCTGTTTGGGGCGGACGATGCCCTCCACCACCGGATCCACTGCTTCCAAATGAGACGGGTTAGGAGCCACCGAAACGACGATCTCCCGTCCGGACGGAGCGCGCCGCACGCCCGATGCTCCGAGATGATACTTCACGTCGCCTGAGCCATGCGTGGTATTTGGATCGATGTTGCCTTCAAACTCGGAGAAGATTTGCGTCAGCGGCTTGCCGATGACGTTCGCCAGCACATTGAGCCGCCCCCGGTGCGCCATGCCGATCACCGTCTCGTGGACGCCGTGGTCGCCGGCCCGGTCCAGAATATGGTCAAGAATCGCGATCGCCGTCTCGCCGCCTTCCAGGGCAAAACGCTTCTGGCCGATGAAACGGGTGTGGAGGAAATGCTCGAACTCCTCTGCCGCGATCAGGTTCTCCAGAATGCCGACCCGCACTTCTTTGTCCAAACGCCAGTTGTTCCGCTCCGGCTCCATGCGCTGCTGCAGCCATTGCTTTTCCTCCGGGTGCTGGATGTTCATGTACTCGCACCCGATCTTGCCGCAATACGTCTGGCGCAGCGTCTCCAGGATCTCTCGCAGCGTTTCCACCGGCGTTGCGTCGGCCAGCGAGCCAGTGAGGAATTCGCGGTCCAGGTCCCACAGTGTCAGGCCGTACGTCGCCGGATCCAGTTCCGGGTGATACTGCGGCTCCCAAGTCAGCGGATCGAGGTTCGCCACCAGGTGGCCGCGCACGCGGTAGGCGTTGATCAACTGGATGACCGCCGCTTCCTTGGCGATTTCGGAGTGCCGCGAGGAGACGCCGGGAAGCTGCATCGGACGGTCAGCCGACCACTTCACCGGCCGGTGCGGCATCTTCAGATGCGCGAAGACCTCCTCATAGAATTCGTCCCCGCCGTCCAGAAGCTGCTGTACCTTGCCCAGGAACATGCCCGACTCGGCGCCCTGGATGATGCGGTGATCGTAGGTGCAGGTCACCGTCATCACCTTTGAGATGCCGATCTGCGCTCTGAGATCCGGAGACACGCCCTGATATTCCGGCGGATAGTCGATCGCGCCCACCGCAATGATGCAGCCCTGGCCGAACATCAGCCGCGGGATGGAGCCCATGGTGCCCACCGTGCCCGGGTTGGTGAGCGAGATGGTGGTTCCCTGGAAATCGGCCGGCGTCAGCTTCGACTTGCGCGCGCGCATGACTAGGTCGTCGAACGCCGCCACGTATTGGGCGAAGTCGATGATGTTCGCGTTCTTGATATTAGGCACCACCAGGTTGCGCGACCCGTCGCGGCCTTCGACGTCCACCGCGACACCCAGGTGCACCTGCTGCCGGATCAGGCGGAAAGTTTCGCCGTCCTTCTCGACAAAAGCATGGTTCAATCCGGGATAGCTCTCCAGAGCCTTCACAATCGCCCAGCCGATCAGGTGCGTGTAGGATACCTTGGATTTCCCCGCCAGTGTGCGGTGCTGATTAATGATGCGCCGGTTCTCGTCGATCACCTTGACTGGAATCGTGCGCTGCGAGGTCGCAAGCGGCATGGAGAGCGAATACTCCATGTTCTCCGCGATCTTGGCCGCGATGCCGCGCAACGGCATCAGTTGTTCGGACGGTCCTACGTCGATGGTGGGCAGGTGGCGGCGGACGGCGGTCGTCTCGGCAACGGCCGGTGCCCGCGTCCCGGCGGTTTGCACAGCCGTGCCGTGGGAGGCGCCGCCGTCCTCAAACTCCTCGCGCCACGAGGGATCCACCGCATGGTGATCGTGCTTGTACTGCTGGAGCAGTTCTTCTTCAAGCCAGCTATTGATGCTGGGTTTGGGGTCGGATTGCGATGCCATGGTCTGTCTATATTCTATCGGCAGAAGCGCCTTGGAGCCACCCGGCCCGGGCCTCTCCGCCATTGACCCGATTTTTAGCTTGCCCTGCTCAGCAGTCCCCCGATCTTCGACAGTAGTTCGTGGGGGGTGAAGGGCTTCGGCAGGAAGTGAGTGTTTCCCTCCGGCAGCGCCCTGCTCATCAGGTCCGCATCGTAGCCGGAAATGAACAGGACCTTGAGATTGGTGTGTGCCGACCGGATTTTCCCAACCAGCTCCGGACCGCTCAAGCCGGGCATCACAACATCGCTCAGAAGGATGTCGATCGGCCCGCCAAGCTTTTCGCTCAGCAGGATAGCTTCCTGGCCGCTGGCCGTCTCGAATACCTGATAGCCCGCGGATTTGAGGATCGTCACCACGAGCTTACGAAGAGCCGGATCGTCCTCCACCACCATGATGGTCCCGATCGCCCCCGCCGCTATTTCGGCTTCCTGGACGGCCGTGCTTGCCGCCGCAGCGCCGGTGACTGGAAGGTACACGCGGAAAACCGTGCCTTGTCCCGGCTTGCTTTCCACGGCCACTTGGCCGCCGCTCTGTTCGACGATGCCCTGCACCGTGGAAAGTCCAAGACCCGTGCCCGCGCCGAACCGCTTGGTCGTAAAGAAGGGCTCGAAGATCCGCTCCATCGTTTCCTGATCCATCCCCTGGCCCGTGTCGGTGACCTGAAGCATGGCGTAGGAGCCGCCGCTGGAGGCTTGTGCGGCCGGACCGGCATCCAGGTTGGACTGGCGCGTCTCGATGATTAGCCGCCCGCCTTCCGGCATGGCGTCGCGGGCGTTCACGGCCAGATTCATGATGACCAGTTCCATCTGATTCGGGTCGGCGAGCACTCTTCCCACCGTGCTTCCCAACACGATGACCAAAGCGATGTGCTCACCGATCAGGCGGCGCAGCATACCCTCCATCCCGGCCACCACGGCGTTCAGGTCCAGAACCTGAGGTTGCAGGATCTGTTTCCGGCTGAAGGCGAGCAACTGCTTGGTCAGCGAGGCGGCCCGGGCAGCGGCGTGGCCGATCTCCCGCGCGGCATTCCCGTGAAGCCCGTTGGGAAGCCCTCTCACGAGAAGATCGGAGTAACCGGCGATCACCGTCAGCAGGTTGTTGAAATCGTGCGCCACGCCTCCCGCCAGGCGCCCGATCGCCTCCATTTTCTGAGCTTGGCGGAGCTGTTCCTCAATGCGTTTGTGGCCCGCGATGAGCCGTCCCACTTGCGCCAGCATCTCGGCCGGGCCGTTCACGCCTTCCTCGGGCGGCGGGCCCTCCGGCTTCGCCGCTCTTCCTCGCAGCTCCTTGTCCGCCTGCGCCATCAGCTCGGAGATCTGGCTGTACAGCCGCTCGAGTTGTCCGTTAATTGTCCGAAGCTGCTGGTTGGCCTTGCTCAGCTCCTGCGAGCGCAGAAAGACTTCCGACTCCATCTGCTCCGCCCGGATGCGATAGGTCTGGCTTTCCCGATCACGCTCCCGGCCCGCCTGCTGCAAGCGGACGAACTCGGTGACGTCCTCCACGCGGTGGATGATATAGCGCACCTCGCCGTCAGCCCCGGGGACGGGCGAGTTGACCGGACTCCAATGGCGTTCCTCGAATCCGCCGCCCTCGGCGTCGGGCCGGCGGATGTCGTACTTCTGGATCGCCATGTCGTCGGCGCGTTTGTGGCGCAGCACTCTGTCCAGGGAAGCGCGCAGGTTCTGCACTCCCGACGCGCCCGGATCGTTCGGATTGTCGGGAAAGACGTCGAATATCCCCCTCCCCACGATCTGATCCCGGGCCGTCATCGTGGCTCGAAGGTAGGCGTCGCTCACGGCAACGATTCTGAGGTCGGGAGTCAAGACCAGGTAGAGACCTGGGACACACTCAAACAGCGACCGGAAGTCGGGTGTGCGCCCGTCATCAGCCATAAACTAAAGTGTAGCCGGGCGGCGAAGAAAACGGGCTCTACAGCCCGGTCGAAACGCAACTTCCCCCGGACTGCGCCGGCGCTCCCTCCGGCGGCGGAAACCCGATCGCGATCAGGGCCAAACTCAGCTCCCGCTCGTCCGGAAGATCGACCTCCACGCCTCGCCAGACTAGCTGGGCAGTGAGGGTCACCCTGACGATTTCTCCCGCGGCGATCGGCTTTGGAAGCGTCAGTCGGAACTCCTGTTCATCCGTCTTCGTGATCGCGATCTCCCCCAGCGCGTCCGAGCCAACTCTCACGGAGGCTCGAAACGCCCGGAGATCCGGCCACTTCTTCCGCAACAGGTTCAGCGGAGCGTGGGCGCGGACGAACAGAACGTCGCCGCCTGTCGCCCGCAGCCGGATGACGCCCGATCGGCTCATCCAGCGAAACGCTCTCTCCCATCCGTGAAAGCCCGATACGGCCGCGTTTTCGAACGAACCGGTTCTGAAGTCGACCGACGATGGAGGTCCAGCGCTTTGAACCACGCCGTCCACGACGCAAACCGGCGAAGGGAGGCCGATCCCTAGCGACCACGCGTCGAGGATCTGATTCTCCAGCACAGCGTCTGCATCCGTCAGGCGCTGCTTGGGGGCCGCCCATCGCACCCGCGGAAATCCATGCGGATACTGGGTGAAGAAGAGAGTCGAAAGCTCCAGCCCGCCGGTGTGAACCCCATCGAACGGCGCCAGCCCGTCAGCGAGCGTCAGGTCGCGTGACAGCGGCCCCAGGGCGCGCGCCTCGATCAGGCCGGCCAGCGCCTTGCCTCGTGTCCATGCTTCGTGGTGGAGCCGGTAGGTCGCCCACGGGACTGCCGCTTCCATCTTCAGGCGCGAACCGAAGAAGCCCGCCGCGATCAGTGCCGCCATCGCAAAGGCGGCCAGCATGCCGGTCCGGCGGGCCAGTGAGGCGCCCACCGCCGCCGTCTGGATCGCCAGAGGAAGCAGGAAGAAGTAGTAGTAGCGATCGGTGTACAGGAAGGTCAGGTAAGTGAAATCCGAGCGGCCTAGCCCGACCAGGAGCGCCAGCGCTGCGTCACCCGCCCACAAGGCGAACAACAGCCGTCGAACGGGCCCCTCGATCCATCGCGCTGAGATTGCGATCGCCGCCCAGGCGGCCGCCGACCACATCGCGGCCTGAGCGACGCGCGGCTCCACGGCGTCCGTCCAGGTGGCCAGGAACCGGAAGGGCGCGGTATAAACGAGCCACGCGCCGCCCAGCAGCCCGGACATCCGCGGCGCCATCGTGGGTGACACGTTCCAGTGCGCCAGGACTGCAACGATCGCCAGCAGGATCAGAGCCTGAACAAGAAGGTATAGGGAGATGGCGCGCCACGGACCCGTGGCGAGCTTTGGCCTCGAAAGCCAGACGTAAGCAGGGATCGCCGTCGCGGCCGCAACCGCCCCCGGCATGCCGGCGCAACTGCAAACGATCAGGGCAATCGAACCATAGAGCGCCTCCCGCCGGTGACTAAACGGCGCGGCGATCACCGCTATCGCGGCCGTCAAAAACATCGCGGAGATGGAGAACAGCGACGCCGCTATCTCCCACACCACCGATCCCGCAAAGCCCGCCGCGCCGGCGTAAAGGGTGCCGGCGAGCCAAGCCGTGATGCGGTCGCGAGTGACGCACCATGTGAGCAGGGCGCAGGCTGTGGCCCCGGCCGCGTGCACCAGGATTACCGCGAGGCGCGCGGCGGTTGCGTCCGTCCCGCCCACCAGGGTGGCGCCCCAGAAAAGGAGGCGCAGCAGCGGAACCACGTGTTCGTTATGCGGAAGGAACAGCCATTGGCCAAAACTCATCCGCCCGCCGCGCATCGCCGCCAGCGCGGACAACTGGTTGATATCGTCGAGCGCGTACGAGAGCGATAGCGTCCGCCAAAAGACGAATAGCGCGCACAGGAATAGCCAGGCGAACAGGCCGGCCGCGTGCCGGGCCGACAAGTTCGAACCGTTCATGCCAATGCCCGGCCCAAACGCAGCGTCTGATCGGCGTTGACGATACGGCCGTTGGGATCGGGGTGTTCCACGTCGCAGCGCAAGGTGATGGAGGTTTCGATATTCACATCCCGAAAACCCGCTGCCAGAAACCAGTGGCGAAAACAAGCCTCATTCGGCAGCCACCAGGAGATGCGGTCGAGGCTGGTGTAGGGCAGGTATTGCCGCGGCAGAACTTCGGATTCCGGCTCGCCGATGACCACCGGTGTCGTGGCGACAACCTGGCCAGCGCAGACTCTCCGCGCCGCCATCAGGGCTCCGATCGGATCCCGAAGATGGCATAGAATCGCGCCCAGGAAGACCACGTCGAATCGCGTACCGCCAAAAAGCTCGCGCCGGATATCGTAGACTCGGGAATTCTGAAATCGCACCCGCGATTTCAGAAGGTCCCTCATGATCCAAAACGCCCCGCTCACCGGACTGTCGTACACCGGATTGCCGCGTTCGTCCAGCCGGTCCGGGGCTCGACCGGCGCTGTCGAGGCCGGGTTCCTCAACGCGGCCGTAGACGTCGAAGTCCGCGTATCCGCTCGCGTCCACGGTGTGGACTTCCGCGCCCAACTGCTCGAAGTAGAAAGCGAACCACCCGGCGCCGGTCCCGATGTCCAGCACCTTCATTCCCTGCATCGAAGGCGGGAATCCGTAATCGTGTATGTCCGCGCCGATGTTGTAATCGCCCCGCTGCGCATAGCCGTTGTCGAAGTAGTAGCTGTGGTACCAGTTCTCGCGCTCCGCGCATCTCCGGTTGAACTCATCCGCGGAGACGTCTCCGGAGAAGTGCAACTTCCGCACCGCGGCTGCCGGAGAGCCGCTCATCCGGCCATTCTCCTGGCGGTGAGCCGGGCCTCCCGCGCTACAGCGGTGGCGGACGGTATGCCGCCGCGGAGGTCTTGCAGCCGCTGCAGCCGCGCGCGCATCTGGGCCCCTACCGCTTCCGGACTGAAGAAGGTGCGCACAAACTCCTGTCCTTTCCGGGCAACTTCACTACGCCTGCCGCTGTGCGCGGCCACGGTGCGTATGTGCTCCACGGCGTCATCCAGAACCGGATCCGCCCACAGGCAATGTTCATCGTAGGGTTCGCAGCCTTTGCCCACGGCTTGAAGGCGATAACCCACCAGGAAGGAGTTGTCCGGCCGCGTGAAGTCGAGATTCCCGGAATACCCGGTGGCGATCACCGGCTTTCCCAGATACATCGCCTCGGCCAGGGTGAGTCCGAACCCCTCCGAGCGGTGCAGCGAAAGCAGGCAGTCGCACACGCTGAGTAGCCCATTGGCGTCGGCGCGGCTCATGGTGCTGTCGAGGATCGTTACGTTGAGGCCGGCAGCCCGGCCGGCAATCAGGCGCATGTAATCGGGGCGCTGTCCGCCGTGATTGACCTTGATTGCCAGGTGGCAATCTCCACCGTCCGGATACGCCCGCGCGAATGCTTCGATGGCGGCCAGCGGATTCTTCCGCTCAGGGACGCTGAATACATCGAAGATCGTAAGCAAAAGAAACTTGTTCTCAGGCAGGCCGAAGTAGCTTCGCGTGTAAGCCCGCTCCAGTTTCACCGACACGGCGGGCGGCATGCGCAAGACTGGAATGCCGGACTTCCTGGCAATAGCATCCTGGCAGAAGCTGCTCAGCGTCCAGATTTCATCCAAGTGACTGTAGGAGGGAACCCAGCGGTCGGGGAACTCTTCCAGCTCCCAGGCCCAATAGCCGATGTTATAGGCTCCCTCCGGGCGGCGGCCATTTAAGGAGGAAAGCACGTGTGGCAACTGATCGGCATTGACGTGAAACAGGTTGAACGGATGCGAGCCTTCGCCGGACGCGCCCTGCACGTTCGAGTCGAGGCCGGCGGGTTGGCATGGCCACTCCACCACATAGACGCTGGCCTCGATGTTGACGGCCTTGGCGGAGGCGATCGAGGACCGGGCGATCTCGCCTACGCCGGTCGGCGCCTGAACGTAGCCGAACACGTTGATTCCCAAGTCCGGGGCGATGGTGTGCGGTCGCGTTCCATTCGTCCCGGCGGGCGGCGGCACGCACTCGATTTTGCCTTTCCCCGGTTCCGGAGAGCGCACTGGCTGGTACGACGAAGCGGCCATCTTCACGGCCATGCCGGCGCGGTACAGTCGCCACAGCAGGCGAGTCTGAATCCCATCCGGGCTCCAGGGCAGTTGACTCACCTGGCGGCGCAGCGGCGCCAGATTCTCCTCGCCGAACTCGTATTCCCTTTTGCCGTACGTGAACGCCCACGCCAGAAACTTGGCTGAGTCGGCTCCGCAGGGGTCGGGAAAAGCCTGCTGAAGATCGGGCCGGCTTCGCCAGATCACCTGCACCAACCGGGTAATGGGCGCCATCACACCTTGGTCCGAACCAATCGGCGATTCGGGCGCGCGCAGGCCTTCCAGCGCGGGGCTGAGAAAGGCCTCGTCCAGTCGATGCTCGGACCTGCCGCTGGTCAGCATCCATTCCAGGAAGCGTATCCGGTGTTTCCCGAAAACGTCGGGCATCAAGGTCTCCACGTCGGGGCGGCATTTGTAGATTCGATACGCCAGCCTGGAGATCGGTGGCTCCTTCGGGGCAAGCTCCGCCACGGGCTGGTTCCATACTTTCAGGAACGCCTCAAACCCGTCGTCTGAAAACGGATCCGCGGCTCGTGCCGCCGTTTCAGGGGATTCATGGTGAAGCGCGCGGCCGGCGTCCGGAATGGCTACGCCGTTGTCGAAATGTCCGTACGCGTAGGGCCATTTACCGCACTGCTCATAACCACAACTCAGCAGATCCCGGGCATAGTCGAGAACCAGCGATTCGCCGTCGCCCAGATCGGTGATCCGGTGGCGGTTTTGATGCCTCGATAGACCCTGGGGATTGCGGGGGCTGAGCCCGCTGAAATGGAAGAAATAGAGAGGCTGGCCATTCACCGAGTAGCCATCCGGCAGCCGCCGGATGCGCCGTCCCCCAAGGTTCCAGTAGGCAACGTTGTAGCCGGGCTCCCGGTTGATATGCACGCCCGGGAAAAGCCCGGGAGCGAGGTCCATCCAGCGCTGATCGACAAACAATCCGCTTGGCAGGTCCACTACGCACTGATCGTAGAGCCGGGCTTGCCACCACCCCAGGAACCGCTGCGTGTCCGGCGCCCAGGAGAGCGCGAGGAAGCCCAGATTGTAAGTGCCGGAGCGCAGGATGTCGAGCTCGCCCGGCCGCCGGTCGTCATCGAGAGGCTCGGTGAGATGCGGCGTCAGCACCATCGGATGCCGGCCGAGTGATTCCACCAGAGGGTCCAGCGGCGCGTAGACCTTGATGTCCGGATCGAGGTAAATCAGCTTGTCCAGGCCATAGGTCCGGAACAGGAATTCGAATGCGTACGGCTTGACCGCGGTGCTCAACTCCAGAATCGAATATTTGAAATGAAAGCGGCGCGAGTCTGGTATATCCAGTTGATCGGAGAGGATTATCTGAAAATCCTCCCGAGCGGGATCGAAGAATCCGTCCACGCGGTCGACCAGAATGACAAACTGCCGCAGGCCGGGGGCCCACTGGCGCAGGGACTGCATCAGCACCCTGGCGTAAGGGAGATAGTTCTTCGCGACTATGGTAAAGATCGCGGACCGGCCTGACATAGCTATTGCAGCGCTGTCGTAGAGGGAGCGCAGAGGGCTCCACCGGCGTTGTTTTCCCCGCGATTATTTCTCATTTGGAAAGGACCGCCTTTTCCCGATATTCCGCCAGCCGATACGTCCTGGCTGCTGGAATCCTGAAGTTGTCGTCGCCAGCGCGGCATCGGCCTGCCACACCGGAAAGAGGTCTCGCATGGAAAGTGTATCATGCCGCGCCGCCTAAAAAACTTCAACCGGAATCATTTCTTTTGAACCTCCAGTGCGGCGCGGACGCGGGCCAATTCCTCCTCAAGTGACTTCGCGTAGCGCTCCGCCTCGCCGAGCATCCGGGTCCGGTTGCGGTTGTCCTCCATCAGGCTTTCCGCGCAGCGCACGGCTTCGCAGCGCATCTGTTCGCGATTGCGGCTGTCTTCGAGCAGGCTCTCCGCGTAACGCACGGCGTCTCGGCGCATTTGCTCGCGATTGCGGTTGTCTTCAAGCAGGCTCTCCGCGTATCGCCGGGCCTCCACGGCCGCCTCCCGCAGCCGCCGGTTCTCCTCCTGAATGCCCTGCAGGAAGGGCATCCCGGCCTGGGCTTCCTCGTATTCGCCGAACAGGATGGGGAAACGCGAGCCGCTGAGCGTGCTGAGCGTTCTTCCGTCCATGTAGCAAGCGCTCAGGGCCCTCCGCGGCGAGCCGGTACGATTGACGTCGCTGCGATGCAAGAGCCAATTGTGCAGCAGGATCGCCTCGCCGGCCTCCACCTCCAGATAAGCGATGGCATCATCAGGGCAATAGATCCGGGCCTGTTCCGGGCGGACCGTGCTGCCATTCCGGCTGAGAAGCCCCAGCCGGTGGCTCCCGGGAATCACCTGGACGCAGCCATTCATCCGCGTGGCTGGATCGAGCGCGATCCAGGTTGTCACGAGCGGATCGCGATCCAGCTTCCAGACGTCGCCGGCGTCCTGGTGCCAGGGAAGGTAAGTGCCCTTGCCGGAGGGCTTATTCATGAGCATGGCGCGGAAAATCGAGATGCTGGCGTGCTTGCCGTAGATCCGGGCACAGATCTCGCGGAACAAATCGCGGCGGATCAGTTCCAGGACTAGCGGATCGGCCTCCAGGCCCTGTAGCTTCCGGTAGGCGAGCGTGACCTCCGACAGGCCGGCTATCGGCTCCGGCAAGTCCTCGTAGGCGCCGCCGGTGTCGAGCTGCATCTGCAACGTGGGGTAGCGGACCTGGCCGAGCATGATCGCGTCCAGTCGCTCGCGCAGGGCAGCTAACTGGGACTCGTTCAGTATTTTGCCCAGCAGCAAGTAGCCCTGCTGCTCGTATAGGCGCCACTGTACTTCGCTCAGGTGAACTCCGCTCAGGGATTCCGGGATTGAATCTTCCACTTCCCGGTGATTTGTGGGCGCGATGCCCGCGATGCCTTGGATAGGCGCCCCGACTTCGGGCTCCAGCAACAGCGAACGGCAGATCGCCTCCTGGCGGCTCCGTTCCCGCGGTGACGCTTGCGCGTGGAGCCGCGCAAGGCGGCACTGGACGGTTTTCCGCCGATGCCACAGTTCCATCGCAAGGGGCAACAGCATACCGCGCTCAGCGTCGGCCAGAGAGATGCAGTAGTTCTCCAATTCGCATGGCGCTAGCGCGCCTCGCAGCTTGGTGCGCGTGTAGTCGTCGGCGTAGATTCCCATCGCGACGACTCCGGCGGCAGCCGAGAAGACCAGCGGGTGATATCGCGTTGAGACTGCCATTGCCGCTTGGGCGGCAAGCCAGCGCACTTCCCGCGGCTGCCACAAATCGAGGATCAGAAGGGGCGACCGCAAGCGCGCGGCCAGAGCCTGTCCGGCGGCGGCGTCGGTGGAGGCTGCGGGCAAGTCCGAGCCACCGACATGAGGCACGAATACGAGCGCCGCGTTCAGGGAATCGGCCAGGGCGTCAAGCTGGCTTGCGATCGTGGATAGCGGTCCTTCCAAAGCGGCGCTCGCGAAGGAGGAATCCAGCGTAACGAGGATCCAGGGACGACGCTCCCGCCGCAGCGGTTCGGCCCGCGCGTCTTCCACTGGCTGCGGTTCGAGGAAAAAAGCGTCGTCAAGCTGTACGTGGATGCGATCGGCGGGCACTCCCAGTTCCGCCGCCAGCGTCGCGGAGGAATCTTCGCGCACGCCCAGCCAGCGGGCCGCCGGAAGCGTCTCCGCCAGCAGCCGGCGTTGATCGACGCTCAGGGCCGGCCCCAGCGTCTGGCCGAGAATCACGATGGGTTTGCCCAGCTCCTTCGCACGCGCCATCAGCGCTACGCGTTCGACGACCTTCTCCGGCCACGTCCGGCAAAGATTTCCGCCGCCTGAAATGACCAACGCATCGGCTTCCTGCAATGCCCCGGCGGGCTCATCGTCGAGCCGCGCCGCCCACGCCTCTGCCGTGACCGGGGAATCTTCGAACGGGCAGGCCAAGAACGGCGTGCGAACCGATTCCACGCCGTAGCGGGCGCTGGTCCAGGCCGGATCGCGGGAAGCGACCGTGAACCCGATGTCAGGCGCGAGCCGGCGGAACATCCGCAGGTTGGCCTCCAGCATCCCTTCGTCGCCCAGATGGTAGTCGCCGGGACCGCCGATGTCCGCGACGACTAATAGCCGCAGCGCTTTCACCGAGCTGATTTTCCTTGAGCCGGCGCCGAGCGGGCCGGACGGTGGCGGCGGACGGCGGACAATCGCCCGTACCCCGCCGGACCAACGATCGAGTGAGCCATTTCCGAGATGGTAGCATTTCCAATCACGCGAGCAGGGCGGAGCCGCGACATTATGATAGAAAGGATTCGGAAAATGCGTTACGCACTTGTACCGATCCTGGTGGCGATCCTGACGGTCCAGACGCACGCCCAGCGGCGCCCGCGGCGCGTCGAAGCGAGCACGAATCCGCTGGGCATGAGCGAAGCGGTGATCGAGCAGGGACGGCAGCAGTACAACAGCTCCTGTACAGCCTGCCACGGGCTGGACGGAGATGACGGCGACCGCGCCCCGGCGCTTAAGGGCAGGCGGCGTTTCGTCCGGTCGAGCGATCAGGATCTGTACGAAGCGATCCGCAACGGAATCAAGGGTACTTTGATGCCAGCCTCGCCGCTGAAGGAGAACGAAGTGTGGACCATCGTCGCCTACGTGCGCAGCCTGCGGGCCAGCGCCTTCGACGCACCGGTGGAGGGAAGCGTCGAGAGGGGGCGCGAGATCTTCTGGGGTAGCGCTAAATGCGGCGGGTGCCACATGATTCAGGGCCGCGGCGGGTTGATCGGCCCGGATCTTTCGAATCTCGGCGACGAGCGGACGGGTCTGCTGATCCGCGAGGCGCTTACCAAGCCACGCCTCACCATCCCGCAGGGCTACCGGCCCGCGGCGATCGTCACGGTGTCAGGCGAAACCGTGGAGGGCATCGTCAAGAACGACCACAATTTCTCCGTTCAGATGCTGGACCGGCAGATGAAGCTGCGCCTGTTCACCAGCGACGAAATCCGCCGCATCGATTACGGCGCGAAGTCGCTGATGCCCACGGATTGGGAGCAGCGGCTAAAGCCGGAGGAGTTCAAAGACCTGGTGGCCTTCTTGAGCCGGCAGGCGAAGGCGAGAGGGAGAGAGCGGGAGCTGCCGCGGGAGGACTTACGACGATGAGGGCTCGTCTGGCGACGATATGGGGCGCGGTGGCGCTCGCGGCCCAGGCCCAGGTTACCTACGATCAACTGGTGAGAGCCGATCCGGGCAACTGGCTGACTTACCACGGAGCGTACAACGGGCGGCGGCACAGCCTGCTGAACCAGATCGACAAAAGCAACGTGAAGCGCCTGGTGCCGCAGTGGATCTATCCGGTGCGGGACGCGACGAGGCTGGAGAGCGTGCCGGTGGTGGTGGACGGCGTTTTCTATATCACGCAGCCCAACGAAGTTTACGCGCTGGACGCGCGCACCGGCCGCAGGATCTGGGAGTATCACCGCACGCCGGCGGTGAACAAAGGACCGAATCGCGGCGTGGCGGTGTACGGCAACAAGGTCTACATGGGCACGCCGGACGCCTACCTGGTGGCCCTGGACGCGCGGACCGGGAACCTCGTCTGGGAAACCAAGCTGGCCGAGGCCAAGGACGGCTACTGGTCTCCGGCCGCGCCTCTGGCGATCAAGGGCAAGATCATCGCGGGCATCGCGCCGGGCGATCACGGACTGAACGGCTTCCTGGACGCTTACGACGCCGAGACCGGGGAGCGGCTGTGGCGCTGGAATGCGATCCCGTCGCCGGGCGAGCCAGGCAATGAGACCTGGGCCGGCGATTCGTGGAAGAACGGCGGCGGCGACACCTGGCTAACCGGCACGTACGATCCCGAGTTGAATACGATCTACTGGGGGATCGGGAACCCGGCGCCGGATTTCGACGGCGACGCGCGCAAGGGCGACAATCTCTACACCGAGTCGATGGTGGCGCTGGACGCCGACAGCGGCAAGCTGAAATGGCATTTCCAGTTCACGCCGCACGACGTGCACGACTGGGATTCGGTGGAGATTCCGGTTCTGGTGGACCTGCCCTACCAGGGCCGGACGCGCAAGCTGCTGCTGCACGCCGACCGCAACGGCTTCTACTACGTTCTGGACCGGACGACGGGCGAGTTCCTGAACGGCAAGCCGTTCGTGAAGCTGCTGAACTGGGCCAGCGGGCTGACGGAGAAAGGCCGGCCGGTGCGCGTACCGGGCGTGGAGCCTTCGATCAAGGGCAACAAGGTGTGTCCGGCGACATCGGGGGCGACGAACTGGATGTCGCCGGCGTACAACCCGGAGGCGAAGCTGTTCTACGTGGTGGCGCAGGAGGGCTGCGGCATCAGCTTCAAGGCGCGCGACACGTGGCGGCCAGGTGGGTTCGCGTACATGGCCACGGGTTACATCGAAGATCCGCAGGATCCATGGCAGATGTACGTGCGAGCGCTGGACGCTGTGACGGGCGAATTGAAGTGGAGCTATGAGCAGCAGGGCTCGAAGAGCTATGGGGCAGGGCTGCTGTCGACGGCGGGCGGCCTGATTTTCGCCGGCGACGACCAGGGCTTCCTGACGGCGCTGGACGCGGACACGGGCAAGCCGTTATGGCATTTCAACATGGGGATGCGGGTTTCGGCGTCGCCTGTGACCTACAGCGTCAAGGGCAAGCAGTACGTGGCGATTGCGGCTGGGGCGAACGTTGTGACTTTTGCCTTGTTCGAGTAGGAACGGATGAAGAAAACTCGGGCAGCCCGTCGAGCGACAAGAGCGGTTGAGGCAATCCGAGCCGATGCGCTACGTTGGCATAATGGCGGAGACGTTGAAATTCACCTGTACGCCCGATCTCTTCGGAATGCGGCCAAGCTCCTCGTCGAAAAGCTAGACCGGGAATCGAACCCCAAAACGGCATGGGATGCCTGTCCAGTGATCACGCTTTACAAGCAAATAGCGGAGCTTCACCTGAAACTCCTCATCGGTGAGGGTTGCAACTTCCTGTCATCGCCAACCGATCTGCTCACACTGCACAAGACACATTCACTGCGATGGTTGGCGCAAATCGTCTGCCAGATCGTCAAGGTTGTCCACTGGGAGGGCGAGTTCAAGTGCGACGGTGTTGCCACTCTCTCCGACTTCAGCGCCATGATAAACCAACTCGAGACGATGGACCCGGTGTGGTGTGCAGTTGAATCCCGTAGCCGTAGCATGGATGGTTCGGTGCCGGATCAGCTTCGTCCACCGGCCGTCGTTCAATTTACGAGGAACCTGGATGTTCTTCTGGACCTACTGGATTCGACCGCCGATGCACTGGCCGCGACGTGGGATCTGGTTTCAGAGAAAGCAGCCGTTCACGTGGGCGATATGAAGCCGACGATTCACTGATGAGGCATATCACACTTTGATGCCACGACCGCCAGCGGAATCACATAGCGGAATCACATTGGCGATTTGGCCAGGCGACTACAGCGGCACGGCGTTCTTCGCTACGTAGTCTTCGAGGTCGGAAGGTTCCGGGCCGATGTAATGGAAGTATTCGGCCCAACCGAGCCCGTGGGCTTCGCCGCGGGCGCGGTCGCGCGAAAGCGCGAAGTATTTTGTGTACTGGCGGTTCGCCGTATCGTCATCGGAGCCGAGTAAGGGCAGGCGCTTGCCCTTCGCCGCCAGTTGCTGGCGCAAGCGGGCCCCGGTGTTTCCCGCCGGCCCCTGCGTGATGTTCGCGAGGTTGACCCAGACCTTTTGATCGATGTAAGCGGAGGTGTCCACCACGCGGTTCACCAGTTGCGGCCCGCGCGCGAAATAGTAGCGTTCCTGCACGGCGTGTGGTTTGAGCCCGCAGAGGAAATGCTCGGGATAATCCCAGCTCATGCCGCAAACCCCGGCGGCCCACTCGACGGCCTGAGCCGTAACGTAGTGATCCGGGTTGCGCTCGTACAGGCCGCTGGGATCGTAGACCAGCACGGTATCCACCTTGAAGTGCCGGAACAGGAAGGCCAGCCTGGCGCGGATCTCGATGACCGGCCATGCGTCCATGTTGTGATTGGGGTAGTTCAGGAAGATGGCTTCCTTCAACCCGAGGCGCCGGGCGACTTCCCGCGTGTCCTTCTCGTTTTTCCAGACGACTTCCCCGTGTCCGGATCCTTCGCCGGCCATCGAGTCGTCCGACATCGTGATCAGAATCCCCTCGTAACCCTCGTCGATTAGCTTCAGCACGGTGCCGCCGGCAAAGATGGGGATATCGTCGCAATGCGGCTGGATCGCCGCCAGCATCTTGCCCTTGTGAGGCTTGCCGTCGCGCTTTCGTTCGGTGATCACTTTTACGTTGTAGGAGACCTCGCCCGCGCCGCTAGCCGTCTTCTCGTTGGCGCGAGGAAGCGGCGTTTGAGCCGCCTGCGCCATTGCGGCCGTGGTTCCCAGAAACTGCCTTCGATCCATGTCTACCCTCCGGCATTCATTGTAGTGGCGGCCGGGTCCCGGAGTGGAATCGAGGCCGCGAGCGGATCGATGGCCTGACCTACTTGCGCCGCGCCTCCAGTGCCGCCGGCAGTTTCGTCAACTGGCTCTCCAGGCCCAGGGCGGCGCTCCGCGTCCATTCTTCGTCCAGGTGCGGATCCACGGTGATGACCATGCGAACGCCCGGCGGTTCGGAGATGAACTCGACCAGCATATTGTTTTCGTATGGCTCCACACCCGGGATGAAATCGATCATGTGCCGGATCTTTAAACGCCGGAGTGGTTGAATCTCGACGAACGTTCCGCGCGTTTCATGGCTGGCCGCCATGCCAATTCGTCTCAAGTACTCGATCTGCCCGGCATCCGTGGCAATCATGTCGTAGAACAACTCGCCGCCGGCGCGCGGATCGATCTTGTGGACGTCGACGCGGAAGCCCTCCGGGCCCCACCACGATTCAAATCCATCCTTCGTGGTCCAGAGGTCCCACAGATCCTCGACTGGAGCGTCGTAAGTACGTTCGAATCGGATCGGCTGCCGCGCCGCGGAGGCGCTCGTATACGTCATATCTTTTTCTCCTTTCGCTTGGCTGCTCTGGCGCTTCGCTTCCGCTCGACTGCCTCTCCGAAGCGATCGAGCCGCGCCTCCCAGAGGGTGCGGTAGTTCGCCACCCATGCATCGAGTTCGCGGAACGGCTCCGGACGCAGCGAATAGAGGCGTCGCTGACCGTCCGGCCGCACCTGCACGAAACCCGCCTCAAGAAGGATGTGCAGGTGTCGCGAGACTCCGGACTGATGAATCTCCAGTCTGCCGGCGACGTCGTTTACCTGCTGCTCGCCGGTGCGAAGCGCCTCGACGATCCTGCGCCGGGTGGGGTCGGCGATGGTCTGAAAGGCATCTAAATGCGCCATTGTGTATATGTATATTAGTGTATATATCCCTTGTCAAGCGCGGACTGCCGGCCTGGACGAATGAGCAATCGTTAGGTACGAACGATCATTGATGAGCCGTAAGCGAGGGAGTATGTTGAGCATGACATGACTCAGCTCTTCCTGACCTGCACGCTTTGGTTCGGAGCTATTGGCTGCGGGCTACTGGCCGGGCTCTATTTCGCCTTTTCCGCGTTCATCATGACCGCACTGGCACGCATCGGACAAGTGCATGGCATCCCGGCCATGAACTCGATCAATTCGACGATTCTGGGATCCTTGTTCATGCCCCTCTTTTACGGGACGACGCTCGCGAGTCTCATACTTGCCGTCAGCGGCCTGGTTCGCAGGGGCGAGCCGGGGACGATGGCGGCGCTTGCCGGTGGGCTGATCTATTTCGCCGGCATGTTCCTGTGCACGATCGTCTTTAATGTGCCGCTCAACAACGCGCTGACGGCCGTCGATCCGGCGAGCGAAGCCGCCACTCCCGTATGGGCGCGCTTTCTGAAGGAGTGGACCTTTTGGAACCACGTGCGGACGATTTCGTCCACCGCCGCCAGCGCGCTCTACATCGCCGCCATTGCGGCCAAATGAGAGAGTATTTGAATGAGCGAACGGCTGATTCTTCTCCGTCCCGGAACTGTTGACGACGCCCCGGCGCGCTCGAGCCTTTTACGAACGCGCCGGATGGACTGACAGCGGGCTCTTCGACTATCAGGCGTACGGAGAGGCCGGGCCGATCAGAGTGCCGGCGCACCGCTACAGCAAGCGTATCTTGCCAGACGTGCGTGGCGAGGGATCGCCGCCGGATCGAGATGCGTTGCGCGGGCGAGTCGCGGTGGTTGCGGGCGCGACCCGAGGCGCCGGCCGCGGTATCGCCACGGCTCTAGGCGAGGCCGGCGCGACCGTCATCTGCACCGGTCGCACGAGTACTTCGAAATCGATCCGGTCCGACTACAGGAACCGCGCCGAAACCATCGAAGCGACCGCGGAACTCGTCACGAGGCTCGGCGGCACAGCTATGCGGCACAGCTATTGCGTTGGCGGTCGATCATTTAGATGCCGAGCAAGTGAAAGGTCTGGCCGAGCAGATCCGAAGGGATCACAGCGGGATCGATGTGCTTGTGAATGATATCTGGGGTGGCGAACTGCTCAAGGGAGGCCCGGCCGAATGGAAGAAGCCCATTTGGGAACACAGCCTGGAGGGCGGTCTCCGGATACTCCGGCTGGCAATTGATACCCACCTGATCACTTCCCACTATCTGCTGCCGCTTCTGATTCAAAAACCGGGCGGTTTGGTGGTCGAAGTGACGGACGGCACTGCTGAATACAATGCGTCGCACTACCGGTTGTCGGTGTTTTTACGACCTGGCCAAGGCCGCTGTAAACCGCTTAGCCTTCTCGCAGGGGCATGAGTTGGAGCCGCATGGCGCCACTGCAATTGCCATCACGCCGGGCTGGCTTCGTTTTGAGATGATGCTGGAGAATTTCGGTGTCTCCGAAGATAACTGGCGCACAGCCCTCAGGCCAAACGGCGATCTGAACCGGCCGGCCGCTCCCGCCGACTTTGCTCTCTCCGAGTCGCCTCGTTATGCCGGACGGGCGGTGGCGGCACTGGCGGCCGATCCGGACCGCGCCGGTGGAACCGCATGTCGGTGACTCCGGCCAACTCGCCAGGGTATATGGCTTCACCGATCTCGACGGCTCGCGGCCAGATATCTGGCGACTCATGGCAGAGGTCCGCGAGGCCAGACTCGACGCCGACTACCAAGACTATCGGTAGCCTGTCTTGAAATGCGAAGCCTCGCCTCAGCGGCACGGGAAGCTCCTTCATCCTCGGTTGTCCACACCTAACATCCTGACAAGGCACGCATTTGGAGCCTTCAGGCGAAGTGCAAGCGAGCGATCGAGGCAAGAAATCATTGACAGCCGGACACACCTGTGCTACCAGTAATACCTGTAATCTTTTCGACAGACTGAGGCCCCCATGAATCGACGACTTTGCCTGTTCTTCTGGAGAGTTCTCGGAGCCGCGATTGTGCTGCTCGGAATGACGCGACAGCCGCTGGCCGCTCAGGTTTCGCTCGGCGCCGGCGCCATCGAAGGCACCGTTAAAGATCCTTCCGGCGCGTCGGTGGTGAACGCGCAAGTGGAGGTGAAGAACGTCAACACCGGCGTCAGCCGGAGCGCGGTGACGGATACGGCCGGCCGGTACGTTGTTCTGTCGCTGCCGGTTGGAGATTACGAAGTGAGGGCGAACGCACCGGGCTTCCGGACTACAGTAAGGTCGGACGTGACGCTGGTGATCGGCCGCACGGCGGTGGTGGATTTCGACCTCTCGCTGGGCCAGATCAGCGAGACGGTTTCGGTCACAGGCGCGCCGCCGCTGGTGGAGAGCACTCATGCCGCGCTGGGCGAAGTTGTGCAGAACAAGCAGATCATCGAGCTTCCGTTGAATGGGCGCAGCTACGCGCAACTGGCGCTGCTTTCGCCGCAGGTGGTGGCCGGCGGCACGGGCATTGGCACGCGGACGCAGGAAAACGGCGTCGGCACGCAGGGGTACTTCAGCATTTCGGGGTCGCGGCCGGAAGGCAATCAATTCAGCTTTAACGGCATGAACGTGACCAACGATTTCACCGGCGGCACGTTCGCGTATCCGCCGATCGATTCGATCCAGGAATTCAAGATTCTGCAAAACAGCTACAGCGCGGAGCTGGGCGGACGAACCGGGCAGGTAGTTCTGACATCGAAGGCGGGCACCAACGAGCTGCACGGGTCGGCATACGAATTTCTGCGCAACGATCATTTCGACGCCAACAATTTCTTCCTGAACCTGGCCGGGCAGAAGAAGCGTCCGCTGAAGCTGAACCAGTTCGGGGCGTCGCTGGGCGGGCCGGTCTCGGTGCCGGGGTATTCAGGCAAGAACCGGACCTTCTTCTTCGTGAACTACGAAGGAGCGCGGATCCGCCGCGGCAATCCGTCGACGACGACGGTTCCGACGGCGAAGATGCGCGACGGCGACCTGACCGAGCTGGGCCGGGCGATTCGCGATCCGCAGACCGGTAACCCGTTTCCCGGCGCGGTGATTCCGTCTACGCGGATCAACCCGATCGCACGGAACGCGATGCAGAAATCCGACTACCCGCTGCCGAACCTGGCGGGAATCCGCAACAACTACACGCTGGCGCCCAATAACGCGAACGACCTGAACGATCTTGCCGCGCGCGTGGATCATAGCTTCTCCGACAACGACAAAGTATGGGGCAGCATCTTCTGGACGAGGCTGAAGATCGCTTCTCCCCGCTTCACGCAGATCACGGATGCGCTGCAAAACGTCACAACTCAGGCTTACAGCTCGAGCTGGACGCGCATCTTCCGTCCGAACCTGCTGAACGACTTCAAGGCCGGGTTCAATTTCGTCAGCCAGGACATCGCGAACCGGTCGCCTGCCAACATCACGAACGCCGATCTCGGCTTCCCGAGCAATGAGAACCAGCCGCAGGCGCGGGGCATCAGCGCCGGGATTCCCTCGTTCAGCCCTTCGGGTTACGGGACGATCGGCGCCGCGGCCGGCCCTCCGCAGCTCTTCAAGACGCGCCATTTCCAGTACGCCGACACGCTGAACTGGATACGCGGAGCGCACTCCTTCAAGTTCGGCGCCGACATCGTCCGCGAACACGAGGACCAGCGGTTCAATCCTCAGATTCGCGGCAACTATTCGTTCGGCGGCGCCTATAGTGGCGACGGATTCGGCGACTACCTGCTGGGGCTGCCGGGCTCGGCGATCCGCGAGATCCTACAGCCGACGGCGAATATCTTCGAGAGCCTGCACCGGGGCACGCACTACTATTTCTTCGCCCAGGACGATTGGAAAGCCACGCCCAACCTGACCGTGAATCTTGGCTTCCGCTACGAGTTCAACAGCCCGGTGGTAGAAGCCAGGGACAGGGAAGCCAACTACTTTCCGCAGGTGATCGGCGGAGTGGGCCGCATCGTGCGGATCGAAGCGCCGGACCCGACCTACGGCCGCTGCCTGTGCATCTCGGCTAAGAAGGATTTCGGGCCGCGGCTTGGCCTGGCGTGGCGTCCAGGCGGGTCGCAGAGGACGGTGCTGCGGGCCGGCTACGGTGTGTTTTACGATTACGTTCCGTACAATACGAAGCAGACGCTGGCCTTTAACGCACCGCAGATCGACCGGCAGACGGTGACCAATACGGTGCCCACGCCGACGTTCGACCTGACCAACTCCTTCATTCCGTCGTCGCTGGCCAGCGCGTTCTCAGGCTTCTCCCACGACCTGAATTTCCTGGACGCGATGGTGCAGCAGTGGAATTTCAACGTCCAGCGCGAGGTGGTGAAATCGGTGATGGTGGAGCTGTCCTACGCGGGCAGCCTGGCGGTGCATCTGGATAACAATGCCAGCCTCAATGCCGCGAATCCGGGTCCGGGGGCGCTGCCGCCGCGCCGTCCGTTCCCCGGCGAGCGCGTGGTGGTTTCGGCCAACAACGGCTCCACGGCGACGTATCACGCGTTCACGGCTAAGGTGCGCAAAGATTTCTCGCAGGGGCTGACGTTCCTGGCGCATTACACGGAGCAGAAATCGCTCGACACGGCGTCGTCCCAGCTTTCGGATTTTCAGGACGCAAACAACATCCGCTCGAACAAGGGAATCTCCGGGTTCAGCGTCGCGCACCGCTTTGTGGGCAGCACGGTGTACGAGTTGCCGTTCGGGCGGGGAAAGAAGTACTTTTCCTCCGTCAACAAGGGCGCGGACCTGGTGCTGGGCGGCTGGATGGTGACGGGGATCCTGACGCTTCAGAGCGGATTCTGGTTCTCGCCCACGGCGCCGAACACCATCGGCATCGAATCGGGTGGAGTGCGGGCGGACCGGCTGCAGAACGGCAATTTGCCGGCGGGCGACAGGACGCGGCTGCACTGGTTCGATACCGCCGCGTTCGTGGCTCCGGTGGGCTTCCGCTACGGTACGGCGGGACGGAACATTCTGGAAGGACCGGGCCTCAAGAATTTCGACCTCGGCATCCTGAAGGATTTCCGTTTCACCGAGCGCCACCGGCTGCAATTCCGCTCGGAGTTCTTCAACTCGCTGAACAACGTGAATTTCGGACTGCCCACGGCGAACGTGTCGTCGCCTGCATACGGGACCATCGGCAGCGCCGGATCGAGCCGCGAGATTCAGTTCGGGCTAAAATACCTGTTCTGAAACGACTATTCGCTATCGGATTTTTCGCGCCTTGGGCATGGCTCTGCGCCGCGATCGCGTCCGGCGCGGGCTGGACTGACATCACCACCGCCGCAGGCCTGGCTTCGTTCCGTAATGTGCAGGGCTCGCCACGCAAGGATTTCATCGTCGAATCGATCGGCGGCGGGTGCGCGTTCCTGGATTACAACCGCGACGGCCGACTGGATATCCTGCTGGTGCGCGGCTCCACGCTGCAGCGGATGGGGCAGGGCGGCGACCTGGTGGTGGCCCTTTATGAGAACCTCGGCGGCGGCCGGTTCGCGGATGTCACGGTGAAGGCGGGCCTCGCGGTGCGCGGCTGGGGGATGGGAGTAGTCGCCGCCGACTACGATAACGACGGCTGGCCGGATTTTCTGGTGACCGGCCTGGGGCGGAATTTCTTGTTCCACAATAACGGCGGCCGCGGATTCTCGGAGATCGGCAAAGACGCCGGCATCGCGCGGGAAGGCGTCTGGTCTGCGGGCGCGGCATTCGGCGACTTGGACGGCGACGGCAAGCTGGATCTCTATGTGGCGGCGTACGTGGATGTCGACTTGCGGCATCTTCCGGCGCGGGGGAGCGGCATTAACTGCGTCTACAAGGGCCTGGACGTGTTCTGCGGGCCGCGCGGGATGAAGCCGGCGTCGGGCGCGCTCTTTCACAACGAAGGCGGGAACCGGTTCAGGGATATCACGCGGGAGAGCGGCATCGCCGACGCCGCGCCGCCGTTTTACAGCCTTCAGCCGATGATTGCCGATTTCGATGGCGACGGGCGGCCGGATATCTTCGTGGCCAACGACAGCACTCCGAACTATTTATTCCACAACGAGGGAAAGTTGAAGTTCAGCGAGACGGGCATCGCCGCCGGAGTAGCGGTCAACATGGACGGGCGCGCGCAAGCTTCGATGGGCGTGGATTTCGGCGATTCCGACGGCGACGGCGCGCTGGACCTGGTAGTGACGAATTTCTCCGAGGACACCAATACGCTCTACCGCAACCTGGGCGGGGGAGCGTTTGAAGACGCAAGCTGGAGTTCGAGAATCGGCCCACCGTCGTGGCTCTTCCTTGGCTGGGGCGTTAAGTTTTTCGATTTCGACAACGATGGGTGGCTCGACCTGATAGTGGCCAACGGACACGTCTACCCGGAGGCGGACCGCTTTCAAGGGGGCAGCCGCTACCGGCAGCGAGTGCTGCTGCACAGAAATCGCGGGGATGGCACGTTCGACGAGATTGCGGGATTGGACGCAGTGCTCTCGATGCCGCTGACCGCGCGCGGGCTGGCCGTGGGCGACATCGACAACGATGGCGATCTGGACGTGTTGATCAACAATCAAGATGCCGCGCCGAGGCTGCTGCGCAACGACTCGGGCTCGCATGGGCACTGGCTGGAGGTGGAGTTGACCGGGCATGCGAGCAATCGCGACGGCGTGGGCGCGTTGGTGACGGCGCGGGCCGGAGCGCGGCGCTGGACGGCGGTCCGGCTGGCTGGAGACAGCTATTTCAGCTCCAGCGATCCGCGGATGCATTTCGGACTCGGTCCGATTAAGACGCTGGACGAGCTGATCGTGGCCTGGCCGAGCGGCCGAATTCAGAAGTTGGAAGGTGTGGCCGCGGACCGCCTGTTGAAGCTGGAGGAGCCACGCGAACCATGAGCCCGCCGTCTGAACTGCCGCGCCGGCTGGGGCTGGTGGATTCCATCTCCATCGTGGCGGGCACGGTGATTGGCGCGGGCATCTTCCTGGTGCCGAGTTCCATCGCGCGGGACCTGCCTTCACTGCCGCTGATGCTGGCTGTGTGGCTGGCTGGCGGAGTGCTTTCGTTTTTCGGCGCGCTGGCTTATGCGGAACTGGGTGCAATGCTGCCGCAATCGGGCGGGCAGTATGTGTACCTGCGTGAGGCGTACGGCCCACTGCCGGCGTTTCTGTGCGGCTGGAGCTTTTTTCTGGTGATTCAATCCGGCTCCATCGCGGCCGTGTGCGTGGGGTTTGCCATCTACCTTTCGTACCTGATTCCCGGCGTTGAGGGCGTGACCTACTGGGCGCCGGCGGTGCTAATCGCCGTGCTCACCGCGATCAACTACCGCGGCATCCGCTTGGGGGCAACGGTGCAGAACACGTTCGCGGCGCTGAAGCTCCTGGGTATTGCCCTGCTGGTGGGGAGCGCGTTTGCGAGCCGGGCTCCGGCGGCCTGGGACTGGTCGCTGCATGCGGAGAAGGTATCGGCGTCGCACATTGGTCTTGCCATGCTGGGCTGCTTCGTGGCGTACGAGGGCTGGCACGTGATCGCGTTTGTGGCCGGCGAAGTCCGGGAGCCGCAGCGGACGTTGCCGAGGGCGCTAGCCATCGGTGTGGCACTGGCGGCGGCAGTCTATCTACTGGCGAATCTGGCGTACACGCGTGTGCTGCCGATGGCGGAACTGGGGTCGGCGGGGCGTCCCGCGGCGGTGACCGCGGAGCGGACCATGGGATCGCTGGGGGCTTTGCTGGTCACCTGGACGATCGTGCTCTCGTCCATCGGTTGCGCCAACGGCTCCGTGCTGACGGCGCCGCGCATCTATTTCGCCCAGGCCCGGGACGGGTTGTTCTTCGAGCGGCTGGGGCGGATTCATCCGCGATTCCAAACGCCTTCAGTGGCGATTTTGGCGCAGGGAGCGTGGACGGCGGTTCTGGCGTCGAGCGGGTCGTACGAGATCCTGATTGCCTACGTGGTGTTTGTCTCCTGGGTGATCCATGCGATGTGTGCGGCCAGCGTGGTGATCCTCCGTCGCCGGCGGCCGGAGGCTGTCCGTCCGTACCTAATGTGGGGCTATCCGGCAACGCCGCTGCTGTTTGTTGCCTTTGCCGGATGGTTTGCGCTCAACACGCTGATGGAGCGACCGATGTCGTCGCTGGGAGGACTGGCGCTGCTGGCGAGCGGCATTCCGGTGTATTACTTATGGCGCCGGAAGCCTCGTAGCGCGATGGAAAAAGAAGGGATACGACTGGTATGATTGGTGACAAGTGCGTTCATCCATGTTGATGCCGGCGGAAGCCGGCCCGCAGAGAAAAAGACTGACCGAAGACGTGCAGCAGACCCTGCTCGGCTGGATCCGCGACGGGAAATTTCCGGCGGGGAGCCAGCTTCCATCGGTTCCGGAGCTGGTGCGGCAGCTCGAAGTCAGCCGGACGGTGATCCGGGAGGCTTTGCAGGCGCTGGTGGGTATGAGCCTCATCGAGATCCGGCCGGGGCTAGGCTGTTTCGTCAAAATCGTGCCATCGGACCTGGTGGTGAACGCGGATGTGCTGGCGTCGCTATTGGGTATGGAAGCCATCATCGAGGTGGTGGCGGCGCGCAAGGTGATCGAGTCCGGGGTGGCACGGCTGGCCGCGCTTACGGCTACCGAGGAAGACTTCGAGTTGATGGAGGAGATCCTCCGCAAGATCGAGCGCGCGGCGCAGCGCAACCAACCGCTATATAGCCTGACTCCACAGTTCCACGTGGCGGTGGCGCGGGCGACTCACAACAAGGTGCTGGAGAAGATCGTGTCGTCGTTCAACCTGCTGATGGCGTCGGGCGGCGCGCTTATCGAGCATGAGAAGCTGAGCGCGGAGTATTCGCATTCGGAATACCAGTCGCACCGGGAGCTGTACGAGGCGATCCGGTCGCGCGATCCGGAGCTGGCGCAGCGTGTGATGGAGTCGCACGTGTCGATGACGCTGGAGATGCTCGACGAGATCGCGCGTCTCAAGAAACGAAAATGATCCGGGCGGCGGCTTGGGTCGCTGTTGCGGGGGCGGCCTTGCTGTGCTACGCGCAGGACGTAACTCAGGCGGACCTGGACGGGTTGCGGCAGCTTTATCGTGCGGGGGCGCGAGCTGAAGGCGAGCGGACGGCGGCGGAGTTGATCGAAAAAGCGGGAAGCCATGTCCCGGCACTGCTGGCCCTGGGGCAGGTGCTGGGCGTAGAGAACGCGTTCCCCCTTTCCGAACGCGCGTTTGCCCGGGCGGTTGAAGCCGCGCCCGGCTCGTATGATGCGCAGTTCAACTTGGGCTTCACGCGATTCCAGATGCAGAATCCGGGCGGGGCGGTGGGGCCGCTGGAGCGCGCGTCGGCGCTGAAGCCGGACTCGTTCGATGCGGCCTACCTGCTGGGCGTGACGCTCTCCGAGGTGGGGCGCAAGACAGATGCGATCCGCAGGCTGCGGGCGGCCCGCCGGTTGAATCCGCGGCATGCGGGTGCGCTGTCGCTGTTGGGGGTCCTGTACACGCAGGAAGGTTATCCGCTCGACGCGATGGAAACGCTTGAAGAGGCTCGGCGTGTCGATCCGTCGCGGCTGGCGGTGTGGCTGGCGCTGATCGAGGCGAGCCATGCGGCATTCGAATTCCAGAAGGCTTTGGATGCGGCGGGGCAGGCGGTGTCGCGATTTCCGGAGTCGGCGGACGCGCATTTCCGGCTGGGGTTTGAGCTAGAGACGGCGGGTAAGTTCGAGGAGGCGCGGGCGGAGTTTGAGCGGGCGGTGCAGCGGCAGCCCGATCATCCGGAAGCGCGGCTGGCCCTAGGGCGGATGGAACTGCGGGCGGGCCGGCGAGCGGAAGCGGTGCGGCATTTCGAAGCGGTGCTGGCTCGGCAGCCGGAGAATACTCTGGCGCGGATCGAACTGGCGAAGGCTTTGGTCGGTTTGCGGGAGATGGGCCGGGCGAAGGCGCTGTTGCTGGAGGGCGGGGACGGCGATCCTGTGCGGCATCTATTACTTGCCCAGATTTATCAGGCCGAAGGGAAACCCCAAGAGAGCGCTGTGGAGCGGCAGCGATTTTTGGAATCGACGGCCGCGCAGAAGGCCGGAGGGATGGCCGGGCCGGCGCCTGGTCCCAAGCTCCGTCGTTTTGAGCCTTGACAGCAGGGCTCACAGGAACAGATAATACCAGTCTTACCGGAGTCTCTATGTCACGAAACCACCTGTTTGCTATTTGGTTTGTTGTTGGCGGCCTGGTGCTGGATGCCGAGCCGGTCCGGGTAACGGAGCCGCAGGGGTTGGTTCCTCGCTGCGTCGTTTTGGGCCGGGGGGCGGGAGAGCTCGAGAAGTTGGGGGCGGAGAGGATCGTTCGCGCCGCGCGGGAGGTTTTTGGCTTCGAGTTGCCTTTGGTGCGACCGGGCACGGAAACGAGTCTTGAAGGCGCGGTGGTAGTGGGGACGCCGGAGTCGAACGACCTGTTGAAGGCTGTGGACGTTTCCGGGTTGAGCGAAGGCGGGTTCGCGGTTCGGGAGGTAACGGGGCCGCGGGGGAGGTTCCTGGCGGTGGCGGCGCCCGGGGCGGCGGGAGTTTTTCATGGGGCCAATTATGTGGCGGACTTCGCGCTGCAGGCGGCGGGTCGGGGAATCGTGTTGCAGACGGCGGCGGTGCGGCGGGATTCGCCGATCCGGCTGCGAGGCACCTACAACCTGGTGTGCTGGGGGCTTGCGCCGCGCTACACGCGGCAGGACTGGGAGAAGGTGATCGATGCGATGGCCGAGGACGGGATGAATTTTATCTACTTCTGGCTGTCGGGGATTTTCAAATCCAAGCTCTATCCGGAGAGCTTCATCTATCCCGAGACGCCGCTGACTAACGACGACATCCGGCAGCTCATCCGATACGCGCACAGCCGGGGTGTGGACTTTTATCTCGGCACGGGCGTGTTCGCCTGGTTCGGAATCGACGAGATCGCCAAATACCATGCCGAGTTTCGGGAGCTGGGCCTTCCGCACATGTCGCGCACCAACGCGGCGTCGCGGCAGGCGATGAAGAATTATCTGCACGAGCTGTACGACGAGTTCCCGGAGGCCAAAGGGATGTGGCTCGAGATCGCCGATGAGGGCGAGTACGCGTGCAAGGACCCGTTCTGCCAGCAGCCGGTGGATGCGTTCGGATCGAAGCAGGCCGGGCAGGTGACGCCGGTTTTTCTGAAAGAGTTTTCCGCCGAGCTGTGGAAGAAGCATCCGCAGGCCAAGCTGGTGTGGGGCCTGGGGTATCCGGAAGCGCACAAGTGGGACGTGAAGTATTACGAGGAACTGCGGCGGAACTTCCGCGATCCGCGATTTCACTTCATGGAAGTGCGCCAGAACTGGGAGCTGCAGGATCACGAGGGGATACTGAAGCCGCTGCGGGAACTTTCCGGCAACGCGCTGCACTGGGATCAATATTACCGGCTTTCGCTTCGTGAGATTGGCGAGAAAGCGCGGCGCATTTACGAAGATGGGCTGGCGGGGTACGCGGTGGCTTTTGAGCCGGGGTTCAACAGCCACTCCGTGTTCGGCCGCTCGATCCCGTTTCCGGTGGATGCGATCCCGTACCGGCTGACGCGGTTCGCGTACCGCGAGTTCACGTTCGATCCGACGCTGACCTGGCCGAACTTTCGCAAACGCCTCAGCGATTCCTTTTTCGGGGAGGGCGCCGATCCGGAGCTGACCGATCTGACGCTAACGCTGTTCGAGTTCATGCGCACCGGTCCGATCACGGGATCGTTCCGGGAGTTGACCAATCCGGTGGATGGTAGCGCGTACGGCCGGATGCTGAAGCCGAGACTGGCGGCGATCGAGGCGCGGCTCGACCGCATCGAGCCGGGTCTGGGCGCGCGCGGGAAGAACGTCGGAGTGCCGCTGCTGCGGCGGGCGGTTCGCGATCTACGCACCGGATACTCGATTCAGTAGGCTAGACGCATATGACCAAACATCTCTACCGCACGCTGACCTGGACCGAAGTGAGGGAACGGGCCGCGCAAGGAGCGGTGATCGTGATTCCCGTCGCCGCCATCGAGCAGCACGGTTTCCACCTGCCGGTGGACACGGACAACGTGCTGGTGGAGCACGTGACCGAGGAAGCCGCGCGGCGCTCCGACGGGCTGATCCTAACGGTGCCGATGATCCATTACGGGTTCAACGAGCACAATATGGGCTTTCCCGGAACAGTGAACATCCGCGAAACGGTGTTCATCGATTTCTGCTACGACGTCGCGCATTCCTTCGTGCGGCAGGGCTTCGACCGCATCGTCTTCGTGAACGGGCACGGCAGCAACCAGATGCTGTGCAACCTGGCGGCGCGGCGGATCGTGAACACAACGCGGGCGCTGTGCGGCGCGGTGGCTCACTGGGCGCTGGCCAAGGAAGCCGTGGACAAGCTTCGCGAGTCGGAATTTCCCGGCGGGATGGCCCACGCCTGCGAGTTCGAGACGGCGATGTACATGTACCTGAAGCCGGACCTGGTGCAGAGAGACAAGATGGGGCCGCGCGAGACGCCGTCAAAGCAGAACAATTTCATCTTCGACGATCTGTTCGGATCGGGTCCGGTGCACATGGTGAACCGCTGGAGCCGGATCACGCAGACCGGCGTGGAAGGAGACCCGATGCTGGCCACTCCGGAAAAGGGCAAGGCTTTTGCCGAGTGCTCCATCAACAACCTGGTGGCTTTTGCGAAGCTGTTCCGCGCGTATGAGGTTCCGCCCGACGCCGATTTTAATTACCAGAACGAGAAGCTATGAAGCTGGCGGGGATCGACCTGCTGATCATTGCCGCGTACATGGGCGTGATCGCGTTCATCGGACTTCGCAGCCGCCGCTTCGCTGGCGCCAGCCTGGAGAACTACTTCCTGGGGGGACGCAACATGCCGGGATGGATGGCGGGGATCTCCTATGCGGCGTCGATGATGAGCGCGGATTCGGCGGTGGCTTACGGCGGCATGGCCGCGGTCACCGGCGTGTTCGTCTGCTGGTTTTATCTGAGCCGGTTCGGCATCGCGCTTTTTCTTGGCGCGGTGCTGTTCGCTGTTTTCTGGAAACGGCTGAACACGTTCACGACGCTGGAATTTTACGAGCTGCGGTTCGAAGGGCGGCCGGCGTCGCTGATGCGGCTTTGGCTGGCTGTGCGGACTTCGCTGATCGCGATGGTGGCGTGGACGGGCATTTCGCTGCTGGCGCTGGTGAAGATCGCCGAGCCGATCTTGGGATGGAGCCGCACCGAGATCCTGCTGCTGGCGCTGCCGCTGGCGGTGGGCTATGTGTATCTGTCGGGCTATCTGGGAGTGGTGCTGAGCAACATCGTGCAGATCGCGGTGATGGTGTTGGGCTCGGCGGTGCTGGCTGCGAAAACGCTAATCGCGGTGGGCGGTCCGGCCGAGCTGGCCCGCAAGCTGGCGGCGGCGGACCCGGTGGCGCTGGCGAGTTTTCCTCCGTGGGACAACGCGGTGTTTCCGGCGGTGGCGTGCCTGGCGTGGCTGCTCGGCACGAGCATCGGCTACGGCGGCGACGCGGCGCCGATGGGCGGAGCGGTGGAAGGCCAGCGCATCCTATCGACGCGGAGTCCGAAGGAAGCCTGCAAGATGTACCTGGTCACCGAGATTACGCTGTTCACGCTGGTGTGGCTGGTGAGCGTGCCGTGCCTAGCGGCGGCGATTTTCTGGCCGGGACTGCGGAACGGGTCGCTGGATCGCGAGCTGGCCTACGGCATGCTCATGACCAACTACCTGGGTCCGGGGCTGCTCGGGCTGGTGTTCGTGGCGATGCTGGGCGGAATCATCTCGGTGGTCGGCGACAATCTAAATTTCGGATCGCAGGTGCTTCTGAACGATATCTACCGGCGGTACCTGATGAAGAACGCGTCGGAGACGCATTACCTGATCGCCGGACGCCTGTCGATTTTTCTGATTCTGGGGCTGGCGCTGGTTGTGGTCTACAAGGTGACGTTCCTGTTCGATGTGGCGATTTTTATGGTGGGCTTAAGCGCGTCGGAGATGTCGGCCAACTGGGCGCAGTGGTGGTGGTGGCGCTTCAACGGATGGGGCCGCGTGGCAGCGTCGTTCGGCGGCGGGCTGGGATACCTGGCGATGCGGCTGATCTGGCCGGACATGACGTGGTGGGACCGCATGTTCTGGGCGATCGCGCTGTCGACGGCGCTGTGGATCGCTGCCACGCTAGTGACGGCTCCGGAGCGGCGCGAGCTGCTGGAGCGTTTTTACCAGCGGGCGCGTCCGCTGGGTTTCTGGGGGCCGGTGTCGGGCGGCAACCCGGCGCGGTGGGACCTGATCGGCAAGGGCCTGGTTCTCGCCATCGCGGGCGCGGGATCGGTGATGGCGTACATCGTGGGGATCTCGCGGATGTACGTGGGCGAGTACCTGCCTGGAGCGGCGTTCCTGTTGGGCATGGCGGCGCTGGCGTACGTCTTCTGGCGCGGTTTCGACGGCTACATCGTGGAGCTGCTTTCGCCGGACGAGCGGGTAGAGTTGAAAGCGGCGGAGCGGGCTGGTTCGAACGAAATCCGCACATTCGGCCTGGCAAGCCTGACGGCGGTGATCGCGTTCACCATCGCGGCGGTGCTGGGAGTGAACGCGCTGGTTTTCACGCGCGGGTCGATGGCATGGGCCAATCTGGCGGCGGCGATGGCGGCTGTCCTGGCGGGGCTGTGGTGCCGACGGAAACACAAACTGGGAGAAGCCGGCGAATGACGAACCTGGCGGTCTGCGGCGTCGGCAATATCGGGAAAGTGCACGTGGAGAATCTGCGGTCGGTGCGAGGGTGCCGGGTCCGCGGGTTGTTCGACGCTAACCTCGATGCGCTGGCACAGGCGGGGTCGCGGTACGGCATATCCATGTACGCGAGCTTTGACGAGATGCTGGCGGATGCCGGCGTGGACGCGGTGGTAGTGGCGACGCCAAGCGATACGCACGCGGAGCTTACCGAACGCGCCTTAAAAGCGGGGAAGCACGTCTTCGTGGAGAAGCCGCTGGCCGGGACGCTGGAGGACGCGCAGCGGATCGTGAACGCGGCACAAGCCAGCCGGCAAGTGGTGCAGGCCGGTTTCTGCGAGCGCTTCAACGTGAATTACCTCGAAGCCCGGCGGGTCGTCTGCGAGGGGAAACTTGGCCGCATTCGCGCGATCCACACCTCGCGCGTGGCGCCGTATTCGATGTCGAACCCGGCCTGGGAGCTCGGCGTGCTGGATACGTCGGTCCACAACCTGGACCTGACGCTGTGGCTGATAGGCGCTGTGCCGGTCTCCGTGCTGGCGCGGGCCGTACAGGTGTATCCGGAATCGGCGATTCCGCACAGCGCAACGATCCTCATGAGCTTCGAGGGCGGCGCCATGGCGGTAGACCACATCGCGTGGCTGAAGGATCAGGGGCATCCGTTGAACCAGTGCGCGCGGTCGCGCATGCTGATCCAGGGCGACGCGGGCATCTTCGAGATCGACCTGACGGACCGGCCGTCGTCGCTGCTGGCGGGCGGCGAAATGCGAAAAATCGACTCGGTGATCATCGGGGCGCCGGAATACGCGGGCTGCCTGAAACTGCAATTCGAGTATTTCCTGCGGTCGATCGAAGAAGGCGCTCCGGTGCTTGCGCCGGTGGAGGACGCGCTGGCGGCAGAGCGCGTCGTGATGGCCGCGGTACGATCGCTCCGTAGCGGCGGGGAGGTCCGCGTGGATGAGGCTGCTTGAGCCGCTAATTCCGCAGAGCTCGGCCTGGGTAAGGCTGCCAGTGGGTGTGGATGGGTTTGTGGCGCGCGGCCGCGCGCTGAAACCGCTCGCTGTAGTGACGGCCGGCGTGCACGGGGACGAGTACGAAGGTCCGGCGGCGGTGGCTGAACTGTGCCGGCAGCTTCGCCCTGAAGAGATGCAGGGGTCGCTAATCGCGATTCCGGTGGTGAATCCGATGGCATGGTACGCGGCGCAGCGGACATCCCCAGACGACGGGCTGAACCTGGCGCGGACGTTCCCGGGTAAGTCCGGCGGGTCGCCTACTGAGCGGCTGGCGGCGGGGATCTTCGATATCGCGCGACAGGCCGATTTTCTGATCGACCTGCACAGCGGAGGGGTGGAATACCGCTTCGTCCCGCTGGCCGGATTCTATGGCGAGCCGGCCTCGGACAATGCGTCGTTCCGCGCGGCGAGGCGTTTCGGGCTGTCTTGCCTGTGGCAGCTTCCGCCGACTGATGGCGTCCTCTCGCACGAATGCTCGAAGCTCGGCATCACTTCGGTGGGCTGCGAGTATGTGGGCGCGGGGCAGCTTTCCGAAGAAGGCGTGGAGCAGTACATGGCGGGTGTTTTGTCGTGCCTGGCGTCGTGGGGAATCAGCCCCCGACGGACGTTGCTGCCGGAGGGCGGCGAGATTATGACGGGAGATTGGATGACGGCTTCGGCGGAAGGTATATTCCGGGCACGGCGCCGCCTGGGAGATCGCGTCGAGGTAGGCGACTTGCTGGCGGAAATTTGCGGCGAGCGCGGCGACGTGAGGCAGAGCTTCACGGCATCGCACAAGGGAAAGGTGCTGGGCTTGCGAAGTAAGGCGTATATCCGGGCCGACAACTGGGGGGTGCTGATTGGGCGCGACGCCTGAACAGTGGCTGGAATGCCTGGTCTGCGGCTGCCGCCAGGAGGTGGCGGCGACTCTGGGCGGATGCCCGCAGTGCGCCGCGCAGGGCAGGAAGGCGCCGCTCGAGGTTCGCTACGAGTACTCGAAGATCGACCCGGTGCAGCGTCCAGCGCAGGGCATCTGGCGTTGGAGCGCGCTGCTGCCGCGACTGGAGGAAGGCGATCGCATTTCGCTGGGCGAAGGTGGCACTCCGCTGGTGCCGCTGCGCGCTAACGGTCCGCGGATGCTGCTGAAGAACGAAACAGCGAATCCTACGTGGTCCTATAAGGACCGCGCCAACTGCGTGTCGGTGTCGATGGCTGCCGCGTTCGGATACAAGCGGGTCTTCGCCAGCAGCACCGGCAACCACGGAAACGCGGTGGCAGCGTACGCGGCCGCGGGAGGGCTGCGCAGCCTGATCTTCTGCCATCCGGATGCTCCGGATTTGCAACTCGCCCTGATGCGGCATTACGGCGCCGCGATTTTCCGGGGAGGCAACCAGGGGGCGCTGGGCAAGGCGCTGGTGGCGACCGGCGATTGGTTTCCGTGTTCCATCCTCTGCCCCCGAGACGGATATGCCAATCCGTTCGGCGTGGAGGGCTTCAAAACGATCGCTTTCGAGATCGTGGAGCAACTCGGCGGAAAGGTTCCCGACCGCGTGTACGCGCCGGTGGGTAGCGGCGACGGGTTTTACGGCGTCTGGAAGGGATTTGTGGAGATGCGCGCGACCGGCGTGATCGAGCGTCTGCCGCGGATGATGGCCTGCCAGGCGACGGGGGCGAATCCTTACGTCCGGGCTTTCAAGAGCGGCGCGCGGACGGTCCGGGCGGTGGAGACGGCGCGCACGGTAGCGCTTTCAATCGCCGAGAAAATCGGAGGCGACGCCGCGCTGCGAGCAGTGTACGACTCGGGCGGAGCGGCTGAAGACGCTGGCGACGAACTGATTGTGGCGACGGGACGGGCGCTGGGGCGGGTGGGACTCGCGGTGGAACCAGCCTCGGCTGTCGCAGTGGCCTGTGCCCAGAGGGACGCGGCTATGGAACATGAAGGGGAAACCTGGGTGGCGATCGGGACCGGCTCGACTGTTAAGTGGCCGCAGAGCATTTGCAATGGCTTCGTGCGTCCGCCGCAACTACCGCCGGACTTTGCCGATGCCGAACGGCTTACAGAGGAGATGGAAGATGAATCGTCGTGATTTGCTTACGGGTGGAGTGGCGGTTGCGGGCAGCGCGGTTCTGACGCGGTGCGCGTCTAAGGCGGGCGGCGGCAATTCCGTCCAACTGCTGACGCCGGGGGGCGGAGCGCGGGTCGTCGCGGGGCCGTCGGACCTTGCAAGCGCACGCTACTTCGTCACGGTGTTCGAGGAGTTGACCGGAACGAAGCTCGAAATCGCGGCGGAGGCCGGCCCGGGAAACCAGCCGGTGGTCCGCATCGGCAACCTACGCGACGACGCGGCGTTTCGGGCGCTGGCCGGGCCGGAGCGCGCGGGTAAGACGACGGAGCAGGGAATTCTGCTGGCGGCGGTCAACGAAGGCGATCATCCGGTCGTCCTGGCGGGCGGCGGAACCCAGGCGGCGACTCCGGGTGCCGTGGGCGAGCTCCTCAACTTCCATCTGGACGCCGGGCCAGGGCGCGCGTCGGTGGCGAAGGTCGATCGCATGGACAACCCGGCGTTGCCGTACCGCATCTTCTGGAACTGGGATCACAGCACGAACTGGGTGCGCGGCGTGCGTGGAGAACAGGAAGACGGATGCGTGAACCCGTACCTCAAGCGCGCGGAAGCTTTCGAGAACGACTTCGTCCACGTGCTCGACTACATGGGCGAGCACAAGATCAACGGGCTGATCGTGTGGGGATTTCTGCGGGACAGCCACGGCGGCGTGGAGGGAAGCCGGAAGGTCGTCGACCATGCGTTTGATCGGGGCGTGCGCGTTCTGCCCGGCATCGGCAGCAGCTTTTACGGCGGAATCTATTACGAAGGCAAGAACCGCTACAACGTCGACACCTGGCTGGGAGACAATCCGCCGGCATTGCGTTTTCTGGATAAGGACGGCAAGCGCCTGCGCAATGCCATCTGCCCGTCGAAGCCGGAAAATCTACGCTGGCTGCGGGAGGGTGCGGACTGGCTGTTCGCGGAATTTCCCAAACTCGGCGGCGCGAACCTGGAGAACGGAGATTTCTTCACCTGCCAGTGCCAGGACTGCCTGCGGAGCCGCGCCAAAGCGGAGAACGATCCGAATTTCTACTACGATATGGTGGTCACGCAGCTTCCGATCATCGAGGCGGCGCGGAAGAGGAACCCCGGCGCGTGGATGACCTATGCCACCTACACCGGCTTCAACCCAGCCGAGATGTGGAAGAACACGGATAAGTCGCTGGTACGGTCGGCGGTTCCGCGGTTCGTGTCGCAGTTTCCAGAAGATGCGATTTGCCAGTGGACGTACTCGCACATGGTGGAGGGCTGGGGACGCGAATCGGAAGCGGAGGTGCGCAAGAAGTGGCCGGCGGGAATGCGGCCGCCGTCGCGGCATTCGATCGGATTGCTGCACCAGGGCAGCCAGTGGTTCGGGTCAAAGGAGTGGTGGAGCCGGCCGCAGCGCGGTAACGGAACCGGCCAACGCTACGTGGACATCTCCGAGCTGATTCGCTATACCTGCCTGCGCTGCGCCGAGGAAGGACTGGAGGGCCTGGAAATCCTGGGTGAAGTCTCGGACAGCTCGCCGGCCAACGAGATCAATTACCTTGCGTTCGAGGAGTTCACCTGGCGGCCGAAGACGGAGATGAGCAGCTTCGTGCGCGACCGGCTGGCGCCGATTTACGGCGGCGCGGGGAACGCCGAGCTTTTCCTGAAGACGGTGCGGTCCGCCGAAGCGTCCGAAGCCGGGTTGCTGAAGAGCATGCAGAGCGCGGCTGAACTCAGCAACCACCGGCAGCTCAACGTCCGCCAGAAGCGCCGCTGGGCGAACCTGCGCGCAGAGCTGGCGCGCCGCCTGTCGCTATTGTCGTGAGAAACGGAGCGATTTCGTTATGACCAAATCGGTTGCCCGATTGTTGCTGGTGGCGTTGCTTGCGGGGCTCCTGGCCAATACGCCGGCCGGCGCGGAAAACGAGCCGATCAAGATCCGCGGCTACTACTTCACGTTTTGCCGCATGCCCACTTTCGGACTGGCCGAGTGGCAGCAGATCTACGACCGGATTCATTCCGACGGCGGCAATATGGTGTTGCTTTGGGTCGGCGGCGGCTTCCGGTCGAAGAAATTTCCAGTGACGTGGCAATACAACCGCGAGCACAAGAACGTGCAAGCCGATTTTGTTAAGCAATTGATCGATTACGGGCATAGCAAGGGCATCAAGACGCTGCTCGGGTTTACGCCATTCTCCTACGACGGCGTGAACCAGTACCCGATCGAGCATCCGGAGCTGAAGGCCCTGCAGCAAAACGGGAAACTGGCCAAGCTGTCCGGGATCAATTGCTGGGGCTATGCGCTGAATCCTTCAAGGCCTGAAGCGCAGAAGTTCATGCTGGAATACGTCCGCGAGATGTTCTTCGATTTTTATCCGAACTCCGACGGGCTCATGATCGAATCGTCCGATTACGCGATTTGCTTCTGCTCGAGCTGCCAGGGCCATTACTACGAGCGCGAGTTCGAGTTCGTGAAGGCGATTTCGCAGGACGTGTGGAAGGCAAAGCCCGGGGCGACGGTGTTGGTTTATCCGCACTACTTCTCTGGCAAGAGCGTCCCCGGATTCAACGTTACCGCGGCCAAGCTGCCCTACGACCCGCGTTGGGCATTGTTCTTCACACCGCACAGCGCGCACCTGGATCCCGACCTGCTTCGGCAGGCGAAGACGACGATTTATTGGGACACCAGCACGGCGCTGCATTCGCCGCGGCAGATTCAGGAAGGCGCGCGGATGGCGGTAGCGAACAAGATGACCGGCTTCGTGCCGACGCTGGAAGGATTCTCATTCCGCGTGGAGCATCCGGAGGGCGGCGAGATTTTTCTGCTGGGAAAGCGGCTCAAGCCGTTCGGGTTCGACTGGCTGGCCGACGGCGCGCAGCCGTTCGACGAGCTTCCGGTCCGCGTAAACCGGATCGCCTACCGGGAATTCACGCGCAAACCGGACCTGGATTTCGGCGAGTTCAAGAAGCGGCTTGCCGCGGATGTTTTCGGCGCGGCCGATTCGCCGGCCGCGGACGATCTGCTGTTCTTGCAGGAAGCGTTCTTCGCCGACCGCTCCTGGTTCTCGGCATCGCCGATGGTTTCGGCGGCCCTGTTCCGCGGAAAGCTGGCGCAGGGTGCGATCAGCCGGGACCAGGTTCAGGCCTATCATCAGCGGCTGACGCGGATGCGCGAGGTCGCCGAGCGGTATCGCGGCCGGCCGGGCGCGGAAGGGCAACTGGGACGCGTCGCCGCCTGGATCATGGGCAACTGGCCGGAAGCGGAGCAGCGCTACCTGGCCGACCACTTGCGCTGATGCGGATCGCGGCCGGCGTCCATCTGATCGCGAGCGGTGCGGCCGGGGCGCTCTACACTCACTCGAACGACTGCAACGCGCACGCTGTTCGATACGGCGAGGAGTATGTGCTGACCGACTCCGGCCGAGCCGGAGCGGATTCGGGCTCTGCTGGCCGAAGACGGCATCCGCCCGGAGCAGGTGCGTCACCTGCTGCTGACGCACCATCACCTGGATCATGCGCCCGCGTGGATGCGTAATCATTTCGCTGGCAGTCACGGCGTCCACGGAGACGGCGCGGGCGCTTGAAACCGCGGACGAGGAAGCGATCTGCCTTGCCGCCGCCAAGCGTGCCGGCGTCTATCCGTCCGATTTTCCGTTCCAGCTCGCCCGGTTGGATCGCGTCCTGCGGGGAGGGGAAGAGTGGAGGCTGGGTGACACGACTTTTCAAGGGGTCCGGACGCCAGGGCACTCGCGCGACATGATGAGCTACCTGGTGCGCCGCGAGGACCGGCCGATTCCCGAAGTCTGAGGGTGCTTGCTGTTTTCGGACACTTTTCCAGGGCACATGCTTTGGGTGGCGCTGGATGCCGCCCCCCACTTGCAGACTGCGATGAGCTACTTGAACAGGCTGTAGCTGTCCGCGAATATACTTTAGGTTTTCTATCGTATCGCATTGTAGTTACGCCACTTGTTGATCCATAATCTAAAGATCATACTTTTTTCGCACCGACTCTTGAAGGCCGCCCCATCCCTGAGAGATGATGGACTCTTCAAGGGAGGACTCTGTGAGGCTGAAGATCATCGCCGGGCTGCTGGCCCCCATTCTACTTGCAGCAACTGAACCGAACTCCGCGAAGCTGGCTAAAGAGGTTGCGTCCAAGGGCTGGATTCTCTACAGCGCGAAGACCGAGAAAGGCGACTGGGATCTGTTCCTGGTCCGTCCGGACGGCTCCCACAAGCGCAACCTGACCAATACGCCCGACGTGAACGAGTTCGGCGGGAGGTTTTCTCCGGACGGCAAGAGGATTCTGTACCGGAAGATCGCCTTGGCCGTGAAAGTCCGGCACGACAGTTGGGGTGCAATGGGACAATTGGCGATCGCTAACTGGGATGGGACCGGAGCGGTCACATACGGGGAAGCCGGCGAGTGGCCTTGGGCGATCTGGAGCGCGGACGGCAAACAGGTGGCGTGCCTGACTAAGGGCGGGATCGAAATCCGCGATCTGGCGAGCAAAGAGGTGGTGCGGAAGTTGGACCGGAAGGGAATCTTCCAGCAGTTGTTCTGGTCGCCGGACGGGAAGTGGTTCACCGGCACGGCTAACGCTTTCGGCGAGAACTGGACTATCGTCCGCATGAACGCGGAGACAGGGGATGTCAATGCAGTCGCGAAATTCCAGAACTGCACGGCGGACTGGTTTCCGGATTCGCGGCGGGTCATCAATTCTTACCGGCCGGCGAACCAGGAAGTGACGGACGGCGGAAAGCTGGCGCAGGCGGTGGGGCAGAAGCTGCAATACGGCTGGACGCAGCTTTGGATGACCGACGGCGACGGGTCGAACCGCAAGCTGGTGATGGGCGAGGACGGCAGGCATGTCTACGGCGGCGATATTTCGCCGGACAGCAAGTACGTGTTGTTCACGCGGTCGCTGACCGACGGAGGGATTGAGACGGGGCAGATCGGGCTGATGCGGCTGGCCGACGCGCCGATCATCCGCGGCGAAAGCGCGGCGCTGCGAAAGCTTCACCCGGAGGCGAAGGAGGGAGCGATTGTGGAATTGCCGATGGGCTGGGAGCCGCACTGGACATACGCAAAGCTCGGGGCGTCGAAGTGAGAGTGGGGCTCGCGGCGGCCGCGCTGGCGATCGTACTGGCAGGCTGCTCCCATCAGCCGAAGGACGAAGTGGACAAGGAGGTCACGTCGCTGGGAAGCGTGGAAGTGACCGCGGAGTTGAAGGAGATCCCGGGGCCGTTTCCGTCGAACGATCTCTACAACTACGGATACGTGCTGAAGTACAAGGTGCTGAAAGTGCATCGGGGCAAGGCGCCGGAGGGCGATATTCTGGTGGCGCAGTACAACCCGCTGAAGCCGCGCAAGGACGCGCAAGACGAGGTGTCCGGGAAAATCGGTGGGCATGTGGAGGCATTCCGCGCGGGGGATGTCCATCGCATGGCGCTGGATGGGCCGCTCGACCAGTTCTTTATGGGCGGTATCGTGGACAAATACTTCAACGAGAAAGGCACGCGCTACTGGGCGATCTGGACCAATCCGGGAGCCAAATAGCTTGGTCTTCACGTCCCACGTCTTCCTGTTCTATTTTCTGCCCGTTGTGCTGGCGGTTTACTACGCGCTGCCGCGCTACCGCAACGGCTTCCTGACGCTGGCGAGCTACGTTTTCTACGGCTGGTGGGAGCCATGGTTCGTCGTGCTGATGCTGTTTTCGACCGTGCTCGACTTCGTTTGCGGCGGCATCATCGGCGATCCCGCGTCTTCGCCCAAGCGAAGAAAGGCGGCCCTCACGGCGGCGATCTGCGGCGACCTTGGGCTGCTGGCGTTCTTCAAGTACTACACGTTCACGGCGGAGAATCTGAACCGGCTGATGGCGGTATTCGGCCACGGCTCGCTACCACTTTTGCAGGTGGCGCTGCCAATCGGCATTTCGTTCTACACCTTCGAGAGCCTGAGCTACACCATCGACGTGTACCGCGGCACGGCGCGGGCAGCGCGGCGTTTTTCCGACATCTCGTGTTTCGTCAGCCTGTTCCCGCACCTGGTGGCGGGGCCGATTGTGCGCTACAACATTCTGGCCGAGCAGATCCGGCAGCGCGACCACACGGTCGACAAATTCGCGGCCGGCATCGCCATGTTCATCCTCGGTTTCGCCAAGAAGATTCTGCTGGCGAACCCGATGGGGCGCGTAGCGGACGCGGCGTTCGGGGCCGGATCCCTGCTGACGCTGGAAGCCTGGGTCGGCGTGATTGCGTATTCCTTCCAGATTTACTTCGACTTCTCGGGCTACTCCGACATGGCCATCGGGCTGGGGCGCATGTTCGGCTTCGTGATCCCGGAGAACTTCCGCTCGCCTTATCTTTCTGGGAGCATCACAGAGTTCTGGCGGCGGTGGCACATATCGCTTTCCACCTGGCTGCGCGACTATTTGTACCTGCCGCTGGGAGGGAACCGGAAGGGTCCGCGGCGGACTTATGTGAATCTCGCGCTGGTGATGCTGCTGGGCGGCTTGTGGCACGGCGCGGCATGGCAGTTCCTGGTGTGGGGCGGCTACCACGGCACGCTGCTGGCTTTTGAAAGACGGATCGGCAAGACGAGCCCGTATGAGTGGCTGCCCCGGCCGGGCCGGGTGGCGATGACGTACGTACTGGTGCTGTTCTCCTGGGTACTGTTCCGCGCGCCGACCCTGAGTCATGCGGTGTCGTACCTGGGCGCAATGTTCGGAGCGAATGCCGCGAGCGGGTCGCCGGGGCTGGTGGCGGCGGAGATCTACAGCGGTCATTCCCTATTCATCCTGGCGCTGTGCGCCGTGGTTTCCTTCCAAAAAGTGGAAGTGTGCGACTGGGCGGCGGCTCTCACCTGGCAACGCGCGTTGGCGCTGGCGCCGCTGTTTCTGTTCGCCATTGGAGTGATGTTTACGCAGACCTTCAACCCGTTTCTGTATTTCCAGTTCTGAACCGCCATGCGACGAAATCATCAGATTGTCTGGATCGCCTGGTTCGTCGCGCTGATCGCCTCGGTTCCGGTGACGCAGGGCGTGGTGGAAGTGTCGCGAGGACGCGCGCCGCGTTTTTTAGACCTGTTTACGCGAATGCCGGTAAGAACCAACCTGCGAGCCTTCGAGAAGGAACTGGAGGACGATTCGCTGTTCGCTCGGGCGGCGCGTCCATGGATTCAGTACACGCAGTTCAGGCTTTTTGGCGATGCAGGGGAGAAAGTGCTCGCCGGCCGGGACGGATGGCTTTTCTATCGTCCGGATGTGGAGTACCTGCTGGAGCCTGCCGCACTTGCCGAGGATCCGCTGTCCGCGATCCTGCAATTTCGCGATCAGCTCAGGACGCGAGAGATCCGCCTGATGGTCCTTCCGGTGCCGGGCAAGCCAAGCGTGTACTCGCAAATGCTCACTCGGCGTGTGAATGGGCCCGTGCATTCGCCGACACGAGAGCTAATTGCGCTGCTGAGAGGCGCAGGCGTGGAGGCCGTCGACCTTTTCGACCTGTTCGGGAACTCGGCAGCGGACCATCCGCTTTACCTGAAGAGGGACACTCACTGGACAGCGGCCGCGGCGGAGCTGGCGGCGGAGCGTGTCGCGGCGCGGCTGAAGGAACTGGACTGGGTGGATCAGGGTGGGATCGAATTCGGAGTCCGCAACACCTTGGCGCGACGGCCGAGCGACATCGCGCGGATGACGCGGGTACCGCTAATTGAAGCGTCTTTTCCGCCCGAAGAAGTGGCTTGCCGCCAGGTGTTCGATCCGACGTCGGGCGGCTTATATAAGGACGATCCGGCGTCGCCCGTGCTGGTGTTGGGCGACAGCTTCCTGCGCATCTACGAAACCGACGAGCCGCGCGCCGCGGGATTCATCGCGCACCTGGCGAGAAATCTGAAGCGGCCGCTGGCCTCCATCGTGAACGACGGCGGCGCTTCCACGCTGGTGAGACAGGAACTGGCACGCCGTCCGCAGTTGCTTGCCGGAAAGAAGGTCGTGATCTGGGAGTTCGTGGAACGCGACCTGCGGTTCGGCACCGACGGCTGGAAGCCGGCGCCGCTTACGCTTTCCCGTAATCCTTGATCTTCAGCGTTTCGCCTCCGCGCAGCGCGGACTGGTGCGCCACAATGCCCGGCGCGGTGTAGGCGATGGCTTCCCACACGTTCACCGCCGGCATGCGGTCCTCGACGATGGCGCTGACGAACTCGTGCGTGATGAAGGTATGCGAGCCGCCGTGTCCGCTGCGCACGCGCAGCGATTCGGGCAGCATCTCGTAGTGATTCGGCTGATCGTAGGCCGCGACCTTGACGTCGCCTTCCGGATAGCCGTTGGCGTCGATGACGGTCTTGCCCTCTTTGCTGATGGTGATCACTGTGTTGGGCGAACGCTCCGGACGGGCCATCAAGTACGACATGCGGTCGCCGTAGAAGCCGCCGCGCTCGGTGCCGCCGGCCGCCACGTGCCAGAACACGGAGATGCGGCTGGAGTGCCCGCCGGAAGTCTTGAAGAAAGCGGTGGTGTTCCAGAACGGATTTTTGTACTGATTGGTCTCGAGCACCTCGTGGTGGTCGCCCCAGCCGATGGCGGTGACCTCCACCAGCCGCTCGCCGGTGACCGGAATCACCATGCCGGTGCAGTGCGTGGGATAGTGCATGGGCGGCAGGCCGTGCCGCCAGGTGGGGAAGCCGCGATCGTCGTACATCAGCGGGATCAACCCCTCGTGGTGATATTCGGACTCGGTGTAGAAAATGGTTCCGAACTTGCCCTCTTTGGCCCACTGGCGCGCCGTGATCACTTCCGGCCGGTAGTAGCTGGTCTCGGCCATCATGTATTTCATGCCGGTGCTCTTGACGGTGTCGAGCAGGCGCTCGAGCTCTTCGATGGACATGCCGGCGGGCACGGCGCTGATGACGTGTTTGCCCGCCTTCATGGCTTCCACGTCCATCCAGACGTGCAGCGGGAGCGGCGTGAAGACGGCGACGGCGTCAAGCTCGGGGTGCTTGAGCATCTCGCGGAAGTTCTTGTAGGTGTTGCCGCACTTATAGACTTCCGAGAGGCGCTGCAAGCGGTCCGGGCGGATGTCGCAGACCGCGGTCACTTTGCACTTGGGGTGCAGGTGCCACTGGAACGAAGACCCGAAGCCTCCGCCGACGACTCCGACGCGCACGGTGCGGCCGGAATTGCGGTCGCTCGGGGTTTGTGCCGCCGCGCCGGCGGCGGCCGTAGCGCCCGCCGCCATAAAATTCCGTCGTGTCACGGTATCCATGTTGTTGCTCCTTTACGGTAGCGGCGCTGCCAAATCCTGCAAGAGTCGAACGGCCTCTGCGGACAGCGCCTCCGCCGCCTGCTCGTTGAACGGCGTGGCCTGGGTTTCGTAGCCGCCCTCTTCAAAAGCCTGGCGGGTCGGGATGTAGCCGAAACCGCCGTTGGAATATCCGGAAATCAGCGTGTGCGCAAACGGCGACTGCGCCGCGATGGCTTGGGCGGTCTCAGTGAAGGGCTCTCCCGGCACCGAAACCAACGCGATTGACGGGCCGATCGCTATCGCCATCACTTCCCACGGAATCGTCTTGAGGCCATGGTAGTTCTTCGAGTACTCGGCGCGCCAGCCAGCTTGCGTGGCTTTCGCGGTGGCAAAGCGGACTTGGTCCGGATTGCCCTCCGCTCGCAGCCGGTTCATCTCGGCGCGTAGCGCGGCGGCCTCGGCTTCCAACTCTTCGGGCGGTCGGAAGTTCTTTGCCGGGAGCTGCATGGTCCGCTGCATTACGCGTAGTCTTGGCGCGTCAGGCTCGACTGCCTCATCCTCATACAGCGCGATGGGCGCGCCGGAAGGCTGGACGCCGATGAAGCGCTCCCGTCGCGGCAGCGTTTCGAGATTCCACGCGACGCGGGCCGCTTCCAGTCCCAGGATAGTCCCGAGCTTCCGGTAGACTCCGCAATCGCCGGTGAATCCGCGGCGCGGCGTGAGGTTCGCCGCGGCTCCCTGCAGAAACAGGCAGAGGCCGCCCAGTTCCCGCTCTACCACCTGGCGTGCCGGGCCGGGAAAATCGGGTGTGAACAGATCGGTCTGCCAGGCCATGGTGGTGCCATGACAGGCGTAGTGCACCAGGGTCGCTACCGGCCGCTCTTGCAGATCGTCGATCCGTATTACGCCGACCGCGCGATCGGCGGGCCCGTCCCAATTTCGTCCCACGACGATGGATCCGTCGGGCGCGCGAAAGCGACGGTTGACGTTGATGTCGCAGGAGCCTCGGCCCGCGGCCACGCGCACCGGCTTCAGATTTTGCCGCGCCTGCCAGACGGCGGACGCGATGCGCCGGGGAAGGGAATCGAGGTAGCTCAGCGCCATGTCGAGCCCTTCGCTGATGGTGGCGAGGCGAAACGTATTGGGGCCGGAATGGGTGTGGGTGCAGGAAAAGCGGATGCGGTCGCGCTGGAAACCGGTCAGCTCGACAGTGGCGTCGACAATGCGATCCGTCCACTCACGGTCGAAGCCGATAGCGTCGACGTCCAGGATTGCCACGCTCTCGACGCCGTCCGCCAGAACCAGCGCTGTGGCGTAGAACGGCATGTCCGCGCCGGCGCCGCGCTGATGCGTCTGCGCGCCCCATCCACCTTGCGGCGTCCCGGGCGCCGGAGTAATGTCGCACCGTCCTGTTCCCGCCAGTAGTTGATTCATGTTCAATTCGTCTCGGTGTTCTTTTGGTTTCCGTTCGACGCGGATTGAATCAGCCGTAGCGCGTTGCGGACGTCGGTGCGCGTCACCCGCATCAACCGGCGGATGGCTTGGCGCGCCCCGACCGAATTGCCGGCACGGATCTGCTCATAAACCTTACGGTGCATGTCGACTCCCACGGAGGAGTAATTCGCCAGGGTAATCTGTTGAAGGAACACCTGCGTGAGCGGTTCGAGAACCATCTCCAAAAAGCGGTTGTGAGTGGCCTTGGCGACGGCGAGGTGAAAACGGAGGTCGGCCTCCACCGTTTCGGCCAGGCTGGCCGGGTCGTCCTTCAATTGCAGCAGCGCCGATTCGATGGCTCTCAGGTCGGCTTCAGTGGCGCGGATGGCGGCAAAGGAGGCGGATGTTTCCTCCAGCACCTCGCGCAACTCCAGCATTTCGTCCATGGCCTTCCAGGTAGGGAGCGGGCTGTTGGCGAAGAGTCGGAGCAGGGAATCCTTAACGCGGTCGACGCTGGGGGCGCGGGTGTAGGTGCCGCTGCCGGCGCGCGCTTCTACGCCTCCGCGGTCCTCAAGGACTTTGACGGCTTCGCGGACGACGATTCGGCTGACGCCGAAGCGCGCGGCTAGTTCGGCTTCTCTCGGCCAGCGGTCTCCGGGATTCGGGAACTCGTCGGCAAGCAGCTTTTCGAGTTCGGCCACAAGCTGCTGGCTCAGCCTTCCCTTGCGAAAGCCGCGTCTCTTGAGAGGCGTCATGAGGATAGCGGAAGACATATGTTATCACCAGCACTCCGATTGCCTCGGGTCAGTGGGAACCTGATACAAGATCATACAATATCGGCAGCCGGGCGTCGGATTTCAAGGCCTGTCTTGAGGAGGGCGGGAATATCCGGGACGGTGGAGCTTTCCTGCCATCCCGCTTGATTTCAAACCCATTTGCGAACCCTTTTACGCTTGACAGGTCCGAAAGGCGAGCGTACCATCGATCAAAGATATGATCGCCTGCTCACCGTCTGCACGTCTGGAGCGGCGAAATTGGGAGGCACACCCAGATGGCGTTCCTGGCACGAAATATCGTTGTGGCCGCGGCGTTCCTGACAGCTTCGGCCTTTGCGCAAATCAATACCGGGCGGATCACGGGCATGGTTCAGGACGCGACGGGCGGTGGCATTCCCGGGGTCGCAGTGCGCGCAGTCAACCAGGAAACAGGAGTCGCCACCGCCACTCTGTCGCGGGACGCGGGCGATTATCTGCTCAATTTCTTAGTCCCTGGCAATTATCGGGTGGAGGCGGAGCGCAACGGATTTCGCCGCGCGGCGCAGATCGACGTCACCGTGAACGCGGGCGGCATCGCGCACCTGGATTTCAACATGCAGGTGGGCGAAGTGCAGCAGACCGTTGAAGTGGCTTCGAATCCCATTTCGGTGAGCACGGAAACGTCGGAGCTTTCGAAGACATTCACGAAGGCCGATCTGGACCAATTGCCCAACATCGACCGGAATCCGCTGTTCCAGATGAACCTGATGCCAGGAGCGAACAACGGCCGGGGCAGCGGCAACTACGGAACCAACGGCGGCGAGAATGGCTCAGCGGTGGGCATCACGCGGCCTCAGATCGCGTCGCTGGGCGGCGTGAATGCTAACGCCAACAGCGTGCTGATCGAGGGCATCGGCAACCGCGAGCCACAGAACGCGTATATCGGCGTAGCGCCCCCGATCGAGGGCATCCAGGAAGTGCAGGTCTATACCGGCAAATACAACGCTGAATACGGATTTAGCGGCAGCGCGGTGGTCAACGTGGTGACGCGGTCCGGTTCCAACGAAATGCACGGAGCGGCTTTCGAGTATTTGCGCAACGACGCGCTCAACGCCCGCAACTTCTTCGCGGCCGGCAAGACGCCATTCCGGCGCAACCAGTTCGGCGGGGCGCTGTCAGGGCCGGTGATCAAGAACAAGCTGTTCTACTTCGGCGATTACCAGGGCACTTACGTGCGCACCAAGAGCAACGCTTTCGCCAGCGCGCCGAGCGACAAAATGTACAACGGCGATTTCTCCGAGCTTTACGCCCTGCGCAGCGCGAACGACGCGGCCGGCAACCGTTACGGGCAGTTGTACGATCCGTTCACACGCCAGTTCGACTCCCCGGGGAAAGTGATCTCGGCGACGCCTTTCCCCAACAACATCATTCCGCGCAGCCGCTGGGATCCGGCCGCGGCGAAGATGAACGACGCATTCCTTTGGGGCAAGGCCAACCTGCCGGGCATCGAGAACAATCAGTACTACCTGAACCGCAGCCAGCAAGATTCGCACCAGGCCGACGGCCGCGTGGATTACAACGTCACCTCAAACGACAGGATGTTCTTCCGCTACTCTGTGTTGAAAGCCCTGCTCGACAACGGGACCGACGTCAACCAGTTTTTCCAGAACGGCGCGGACTCGGCCAGCTTCAACCAGAACATGCAGGCCACCTACCACCGCGTGTTCAGCCCGACCAAGATGAACGAGCTGCGGCTGGGTTTTAACCGCACCAACGTAACTACCAGCAACAAGAGCATGGACCAGGACTGGAACAACACATTCGGAGTGAAAAACGGCAACCTGGGCGACTCGATCACACGCGGGCTGATGGAGTTCGATCTGGCGCCGCTGCACGGCGTGGGCAAGCCGGACTGGGTGGCGTTCATCATCTCGAATACGATTCAGGTGACGGACAATTTCGCCTGGGTGGCGGGTAAACACCAGATGAAGTTCGGCACCAGCCTGAACTGGATGCAGAGCACGTCGGCGGACACGATCGGCGGAGACGATCCGCGCGGGCGGGTGAGCTTCAGCCCGGCGATGACGTCGTACGCCGGCGACTCACCGAACTTCGCCTATGCCAGCTTTCTGCTCGGCACGCCGACCTCCTCCGCGCGAGCCCGTTTCGTCAACGGCTGGCCGTATCAGACCTACTGGCAGAATGCCTTCTACGCGCAGGACGATTTCAAGGTGACGTCGTCGCTGACCCTGAATCTGGGACTGCGCTATGAGCTGAACACAAGGCCGATCGAACGGTATAACAGGCAGGCGAACTGGGATGTGCAGGGCAGCCAACTGGTGGTGGCGAGCAAGGATAACCGCAGTCCGTCGCTGAATCTGGACAAGAATAGTTGGGGCCCGCGCGTGGGGTTTGCCTGGACTCCCGACCGGGGGAAAACCAGCATTCGCGGCGGATATGGCATCTCCTACTGGCAGGCCTACTGGAACGGGCCTCTGACCATTCTCGGGCTGACGTACCCGCACTACGTGAAACAGTCGTTTCAATCGGCGGGCAGTCTGCTGCCAACCATCTCGTTTTCGCGCGATGGCATTCCGGTTTCCACCGCCGTTTACGACAATCAGGGAAAGCTGCAGATTCCCCAGAGCGCGCTGGTGAACGGAGTGGACAGCAACTGGCACTCGCAGCGCGTCGACCAATATTCGCTGAACCTGGAGCGCGAGGTGCGGCGGGGCGTGGTAGTGGACGTGGGATATCTGGGCGTTCGCGGCCGGAACAACAATCACGTGCGCGACGTCAACCTGGCGCCACCGGGTCCGGCCAACGTGGATTTCAATACGCGGCGTCCGTTGTACTCGAAGTATCCAAACCTGCAGGACATTCCAGTGACGTTTGCCGAGGCCGACACCTGGTACGACGCGCTGACGGCGCGAGTCACCGGCAGGGTCGGAAGGTACCTCAGCGTTTTTGCCACCTATGCGCATGGCCGGAACTTCTCCAACGGCAACAACATCAATCCCGCCGATCTGAACCAGTATCGTGGACCGACGCAGCAGGACATCGCGCACATTTTCAACGCGGCGCTGAACTTCGAAGTGCCGGTCGGCCGGGGCAGGGCGGTGGGGTCGGCGATGCCTCGCGCGCTTGATCTGCTGGTGGGCGGATGGCAGTATTCCGCGTTCCTGTTCCTCCGCAGTGGGACGCGTTTCGACGTGGCCTCGCCGGTGAGCTTGCTCAACAACGGGCAGGGCAACCGGCCCGACCGCATCAAAGACGGCAACCTGCCGTCGGGTGAGCGCACGCTGGCGCGCTGGTACGACACTACGGCGTTCGTCAATCATCTGGAGCCGCTGACGTATGGCACGGCGGGCATCAACGCGCTTTTGGGCGATGGCGAGAGCCAGATAGACTCGTCGATCTTCAAGACCTTCAAGCTGGCCGAGCGCTTCTCGCTACAGTTCCGCGCGGACCTGTTCAATACGTTCAACCATCCGGATTTCAACCCGCCTTCGGCGACCGTGGGGAGCGGCTCGAACGGGCGCGTGACGAGCACGTCGGTGGAGTCGCGGCAGGTGCAGTTCGGATTGCGGTTGTTTTTCTGACGGCTGTACCGAGGCATGGTCAGCGCCAGCAGGCCGGACGCCAGCGTCACGCTCGCCAGCGTGAAGAGGAACGCCGTGTAGGAGCCGGTGAGATCGAAGGCTCTTCCCATCAGCACCGGGCCGAAAGCTCCGGCGATCGCGTACGCCGTCTCCCGCTGCTCAAGTCGTTCCGTATGGCCGAGGCGGTCCAGCTTCAGATCCGCGCCGAATGCTTCAATGCGGCCAACCACGCCAACTTCGGCCTTCCGGTGACCGATCTCGCCTCGCCCAGCTTCGGGCGTATCCTGGAAAGCGGCGCCCCGCGTCTGTTTCAGTTGGGGCTGAAAGTTCTCTTCTGAGGCGAGTATGGATCCGATGTTTCTGCGGTCGGTGGAAGACAACCCGGAAGCCAAGGGCGCTTACGCCGACTTGATTCGCATGGCCCGCGGCGCGGGATTGCCGGTGTCGCAGATCTGGCACCTGTTCGCCTATAAGCCGGAAGTCACCAAGCATCTGGAACGCTTCACGCAGGGTGTGATGCGCGGCCCGTCGCCGCTGAGCCCGGGCCAGCGGGAGTTGATCGCGGCGTACACGTCGGTCCGGAACGAGTGCCCGTTTTGAACCAAGGCCCACGCCGCAGTTGCGGCGGAGCTGTTGCAGGACGAAACGCTGGTTCAGGAAGTTCTCCGCGATCCGCAAACCTCGAGGCTGACGGAAGCGGAGAAGGCGCTCTTCGCGTTTATCGACAAGGTAAATCACGACGCGCCGCGAATCGGTCCGGCGGATATCGATCCGCTGCACGCCGCAGGCTGGACGGATGAAGGGATCTACGACGCGCTGACGGTCTGCGCGATGTTCAACTTCTTCAACCGCTGGATCGACGCGAGCGGCGTTCATGCGCTCTCCGGCGAAGCTCACCGCGCTTCGGCGAAGAAGATGGCGCAGGGCGGCTACATCCGCACGCCGGAGTAGGGTCAGAGCCGCTTTAGCGTAAGCGTGGCCTTGGTGTTACCGCGGAACTGAACCCCGCCGCCGTTCCCCGCGTTGGTTGAGCTTTCGCGTTCCCGCAGCAATTCGATAGCGCCGTTCTTGAGCGTTCCGCTGAAGCGCAGGCGCGTCTGATTGATCTGGTTCCCGGCCTGCTCCTCGGCCACCACGATGAAGGTGACCAGATCGCCGGCGACGACGCCGTTGGTGATGGGGGCACTCTGATAATCTCCGTACATCTTTCCGGTTAGCTTGGCGCCTGACTGCGTGAACTGGAACGCAACGTCCTGCATTTCACCGTTGCGCGCCGGGATCTGGCCCAGCCAGATACCCGAGAAATCGGCAGCGGAAACAGTGAGCGCGAAGAGCGCAATACCGGCGACTCTCAGCATGGCCTCAGACCAGCAATCCCGCCAGAGGCCCGGTGCTGTCGGCGAAACGATCCACCGGCGCGCCGAATGCGTCCAGCATCGCGACGTAGAGATTGGCGACCGGCGAGTCCTCGGTGAAGACAAGGTGCCGCCCGGCGCCGATTCGTCCGCCGCCGCGCCCGCCAAGCAGGATCGGCAGCTTGTGGGGATCGTGCTTGTTGCCGTCGCTCAACGCGGAGGCAAACACGACCATCGAGTTGTCGAGGACGGTGCCGTCGCCTTCCTTCATTTCGCTCAGGCGGCGCAGCAGGTATGCGTATTGCTCCACGTGCCAGCGGTTGATCAATTGATATTGGCGCAGCTTGTCGGGATCGTTCTGGTGGTGCGAGACGTCGTGATGGCCGGCGCTGACACCTTCCAGAAACCGGAAGCTGACGTTGCTGACGGCGTTGCCGAACATGAAGGTGCTGACGCGGGTGGTGTCGCTCTGGAAGGCGATCGCGATCATGTCCATCATCAGCCGCACGTGCTCGGCGTGATCCTTGGGACGCTCGGGCGGCGCGGCCTTGGGATCGATGGGAACGCGAGGCTTCCACGCGTCCGCCGCTGGATTTCCAGACCGCTCGACCCGTTCTTCGAGCGACCGCATCACCGACAGATACTGATCCAGGCGGAGCTGGTCCGCCGTGCCTACCTGGCTGCGGAGCCGCCGGGCGTCTCCCAACACGCGGTCGAGCAGCAGAGCGTCCATCTTCGCCGAATTCCCATTCCGGCCGGACGGGGCGCCGTAGAGCCGCTCATAGACCGAGCGCGGATTGATCTCGCGCGCCAGCGGCGTCGTGGGGGTGCTCCAGGCGATATGCGATCCGTAAACGCGGGTGTAGCCGACCACGGCGTCCACGCCGATCGCCACCGGCGTCACGCCAAGCTCCAGCGACGGTAGCGGCGTTTCGTGACGCACCTTTTGAGCGGCCACCTGGTCCACGGAAACGGCGTTGCCGATGTCCGCGCCGGGAGTCTTCTTGATGGTGGCGCATGTGAGAATCGCGGCTTCCTTGACGTAGTGGCCGTCACCGCCCTTGGAGGCTTCATTCCAGAGATTGCTGAGGACGACGATCTGGTCTTTCAGGTCCTGCAACGGTTCAAGCGTCGGCGATAGCGTGAAGTCGCGGCCCTCGCCTTTGGGTGTCCAGGCGTTGACGTTGACGCCGTTGGGCATGTAGAGCGCGGCCAGGCGCACAGGAATCTTCGGGACCGAGGACGAGGCGAGCGCCGAAGAGGGAACCATCGCTTCCAGCCAGGGCAGGCCGAGGCCAACGCCCGCGCCTCGCAGCAGCGTCCTGCGTGAAAGATGCTTTCGCGTGCTCACAGCTTCTTTCCCTCCTTCCGGCCGCCCGCGGCCGGGTCCTGCGCCGGCGTACCGGCCTGGTACCGGAACGGCTGGCTCAGCACGATGGCGTCAATCAGAGCTTGCGCGCTGTAATTTTCTTCCTTTAATTGTGCCACGATGGCGTCCACGGCGCAGGAGTCCTTCAGGGTGAGGCTGCGGCCTAAGGCGTAACCCAGCATCTTGCGCGTCAGGTTGCGAATGAAGACGTCCTTGCGCTCCAGCAGCAGCGCTTTGAGCTGATCGGGGCCGTCGAACGTAGCGCCGTCCGCCATGGAGCCCGAGGTATCGAGCGGCTGCCCTCCATCCTGATCCCGCCAGCGGCCGATGGTATCGTAATTTTCGAGAGCAAATCCCAGGCCGTCGATGCGGCTATGGCAGCCGCCGCACGCGGGGTTGGCGCGGTGCTGCTCCAACCGCTCACGGACGGACTTCGCTGCGACGCCGTCGCGATGCTCATCGAGCGCCGGAACGTTGGGGGGCGGCGGAGGCGGCGGCGTTCCCAGGATGGAGTCCAGAATCCAGACTCCGCGCAGCACAGGGCTGGTGCGGTACGGATAGGAAGAAACCGCCAGCACGGCGGGCATTCCCAGCAGGCCGCCGCGGTGGCTGGCTTCGGGAAGCTCGATCCACTGTGGCTGCTTGCGCGCCGTCTTCAGCAGGGGAAGCGTGACACCGAAGTGCTTCTCCAAGTTGCTGGTCCCGATGGTGTACTTGGAATCCAGGAAGTCCAGCAGAGGACGATTCCGCACGAAGACTTCGCGGAAGAAGAGGATCGGCTGGAAGCGGATGTCTCCGCGCAGCTCCTCGTCCTGGGCGTAGGTTGGAAACAGCTTCGGATCGGGCGCCTTCTCGCCGCTCAGATCGCGCGTGTGCAGCCACTGCTCCACGAAATGCTGGGAGAAACCGAGCGACCGGTCGTTGCGCAGCATCCGCCGTGTGAGTTGGCGCAGAACCTCCGGGTCTTGCAGTTTACCGGCGGCGGCGACGTCGAACAGCAGCTCGTCGGGCATGCTGCCCCAGATGAAGTAGGAGAGGCGGGAGGCGAGAGCAAAAGCGCCCAGCGGACGCGGATCGGGGCCGGGGTTGGGCGGCTCCACGCGGTAGAGGAAGTTCGGAGAGACCAACGCGCCGCGAATCGCGAAAAGCACGGACGGCTCAAAGGCTATGCCGGTCTTTCGGGCTGCCTCGTAGAGCGACAGGTACGGCGCGATGTCCTCTTCGCTCACCGGCCGCCGGAAAGCTCGCGGCAGGAAATTTGCCAGGATGCGGTGCGCCGCCTGGCTGGGCGATACTCCGGGGCCGGGCTTGACGGTGAATATTTTCTTTTTGGACTTGAATTCCTTGGCTGCGAAGTCGGTCACGAACTTCGCCGTCTCCATGTATTTTTCCGAGAGCAGCGGGGAGAGGAACAGCGTCTCGGCGGCGTTGTCGAAACCCTCGCCGCCGGCGCCATCGGCGGGAAGCATCTGGGCCAGGTCGAGGTGAATGTCCAGCAAATCTCGAATAGTGCCGGCGTACTCGTCGCGGTTCAGTCGACGCGTCACCGCCGGGCCGGGCACGGGACCGGTGGCGCAGGCTTGGGCCCGAAGCGCGCCGTCCGCCCAGCGCGTGAACTGCTCGCGCAGGTCGAGAGAGGGCATGGGCGACCCTTTGGGAGGCATCTCCATGTTTCTGACGCGGTTGGTGAGCGAGGTCCAGCGCCGCTGCTCGGTGAGCAGACTGTCCTTCGCGTCGACTCTCTGGACGTGGAGGCCGCCGGCCGGGGCGCTTCCCTGATGACAGGTCTGGCACCAATTCTTCAGGAATGCTTGGGCGTCGTTGAACGAATAGTCCAACGCGGGGGAAGCCGCCTGGACGGTCAAAGCCAGCAGCCAGGATGCGAGACGAAGGTTCATTGCGCGTTTGGCGTTCGAAATGCTCAATTCGAGTTTAGCTCTTTTTGCCCGGCCACTTATAGAGGATGCAGAGCGGCGCGGTCCGCGGGGGCGGACTGCTCATACCCCACGGTGACCAAATTTAATACGTGTAACAAAGCACGCATAAACCGCAAGAAAAGCTGGTATCCGCCGTCGGTTCCGGGTGATACTGGCGCTGTCTTGGTGACACAGTACCAACCCCCATCCCCAGGAGAATTCCATGGAAGTGAAATCCTTACAGAAAACCAATCTTACAGGCGCGGTTTCACGCCGTAGTGTGATTCGAGGCGCTGCTTTTCTGGCCACCGCCGGGGCAGCATCACGCATGGCGAAGTCCCAAGGGAAAAAAGGAACAGTCCTGGCTTATATCGGAACCTACACGCCGAATGGCCAGGGAATCCATCGTTACCAGATTGACCTCTCCTCCGGTGCGCTCACCAACCCAACGATCTTTCCCAGCACGGTGAATCCATCGTGGATCGCTTTCGGCCCCACGAACCAGTTCCTGTTTTCCTCAAACGAGATCTCAAACTTCAACGGAGGAACGACTGGTTCGGTAAGCTCGTTCTCCGTCAACCCGGCCAACGGCGATCTGACGTTCATCAACACGATGACGTCGGGCGGCGCCGGCCCGGCTCATCTCAGCGTCCACCCTTCCGGCAAGTGGGTCTTCGTGGCCAACTACGGCGGCGGGAATGTGGCCGTGATTCCGGTGGATGCGAACGGCAACCTGGGCGCTCCGACCGATATACAGGCGGATCAGGACGCTTGCACTCCAACCTGCGCGCTCGGGCCCATCCACGCGGCCAGGGCGCCTCCGGGCAGCTTCGCAATCAGCGGCCATGACGCTCCGCACGCGCACATGATTCAGAGCGATCCGGCCGGCAACTTCGTGCTTGCGAACGATCTCGGGCTGGACCTCACCATTGTCTGGAAGTTCGACAAGGTGCTGGGCAAACTGAGCGACCCGAAGACCGTCGCATCTTCCCCCGGGGCCGGTCCGCGCCATTTTGTCTTCCATCCCAACGGCCGCTGGTTCTACTCGATCAACGAGGAAGCCTCCACGCTGTCGTTCATGACCTATGATGCAAGCACCGGGACGCTCACTCCGGTATCGGAAATCCCGACGCTTCCGCCTGATTTTGTGGGAACCAACTTCACCTCGGAAGTCATCATCTCGCGCGATGGCAGATTCGTGTACGGGCTGAACCGGCTGCACGACACGGTCGCAATCTTCTCCATCGACGGGGTCGGCAGGCCGACACTGATCGGCGAGGAGGCCACGCGCGGCGACTATCCGCGGAGCTGCGGGCTGGATCCGACGGGAAGCTACCTCTACGCGTGCAATCATCGCGGCGACAGCGTCGTGGCGTTTCGCGTCGACGGAGGCGGCAGGCACCTCAACTTCACGAACCAGTACACCGCCGTCGGCAGTCCGGCGGTGATCACCTTCCTGACGCTCTGAGTCCGAGTTCGGAGGATGTGGCGCGGCGCTTCAATGCGGGCCGCGCCAGACCGCCATCCCCTTGGCGTGAGCCATCTCACAGTGTTACCTTGGGCGGCAAGAGGGCAGGATGACGTTTCCCCGCGTGGCGCGGCCGCTTACGTTGGCGCTGGTTGTGATGAGCGCCGCACTCGCCTATCAAACCCGCCGTTGGGCCCAGTACGAATCGGAAATGCAGAATCCGGCCGAGGACCCGCCGGACACTTACGAGAAGACCGAGTACGCCTTCGCGCGCCTGCGCTACCGGTCGATCTCCAGAGGATGGCGCCGCAGCAGCTGGGGCACCGATTCCAACAAAGCCGAACGCGTGTTCGTGCAGGGCGTGCGCCGGCTGACCCGCATCCACACCCGCTCGGTCGAAGAGATCATCGACGTGGACAGCGATGAAGTGTTCAACTGGCCGTGGCTGTACGCCGTGGAGGTAGGGCATTGGGTCCTGAGCGACGACCAGGCCCGGCGCCTGCGCGAATATCTGGATCGCGGCGGCTTTCTGATGGTGGACGATTTCCACGGCACGCGTGAGTGGGCGGTCTTCGACGACAGCCTGAAACGCATATTTCCGGATCGGCCGGTGGTGGAACTGGAAAACGAAGAAGAGATCTTTCACGTGCTCTACAATCTTGGCGAGCGCTACCAGATTCCGGGCCGGCAGTTTCTTTATTCCGGGCGAACCTATGAGCAGGACGGCGTCTCGGCGCGCTGGCGCGCGGTTCTGGATCCCAAGGGTCGCGTGCAGGTAGCCATCTGCCACAACATGGATCTGGGCGACGCCTGGGAGTGGGCGGACGATCCGCAGTATCCTGAGCCGTACGCGTCGCTGGCCTACCGGATCGGCATCAACTACGTGGTTTACGCCATGACGCATTGATCATGGCAGGCCCGAGAACCCATTCGACGCACTCGCTTAAATGATAAAATATCAACTATACGAGTCATGTTAGCCACCCTGCGTTTCCAGGTTTGCCTTGGGCTTGCGATTCTCGCCTCCGGCGCGGCGATCGCGCAGCCTCCGGCGCTCCCGGCCGCTTCCGCGCGGCGTATCGATTTCTCCACCGACATCGAGCCGGTCCTGGCATCGAAATGTCAAGGATGCCACGGCGCCAGGCAGCAGCTCAGCGGGCTACGCCTGGATACGAAGCAAGGGGCGATGGCCGGGGGATATTCGGGAGCGGTAATCAAGCCGGGCGACAGCGCGGGAAGCCGTTTGATTCGTTTGATCGCCGGGATGGAAGGAAAGACCGTGATGCCGCCCGCGGGCGAGCGGTTGACCGCCGAGCAGATCGGAATCTTTCGCGCCTGGATCGACCAGGGCGCGGCGTGGGTTGACAAGGCCACTTCAAGCGCACAGGGCAGGAACTCTCACTGGGCATTCCAGCCAATCCGGCGCCCCGACCCGCCGCTGGTGAAGAAGACAGGCTGGGCGCGAAGCCCGCTGGACACCTTCGTGCTGGCGCGTCTGGAAAAAGAGGGCATCGAACCATCGCCCGAAGCGGACCGCCGCACGCTGATCCGGCGCGTCTCGCTGGACCTGACCGGCCTGCCGCCGTCGCTCGAGGATGTTGAAAGCTTTGCCGCTGACAATCGCCCCGACGCGTACGAACGGCTGGTCGACCGGCTGCTGCAGTCGCCGCACTACGGCGAGAAGTGGGCGCGGCACTGGCTGGATCTGGCCCGCTATGCGGACAGCGACGGCTACGAGAAGGATCTCCAGCGGCCGTACGCCTGGCGCTACCGGAACTGGGTGATCGACGCGCTGAATCGAGACATGCCGTTCGACCGGTTCACGGTGGAGCAGATCGCCGGCGACCTGCTGCCCGGCGCCGGCGCGGAGCAGCGCGTCGCCACCGGCTTTCACAGAAACGCGCTGACCAATCGCGAAGGCGGCATCGACCGCGAGCAGTTGCGCGTGGAGCAGGCCGTCGACCGGACCAACACCGTGAGCAGCGTCTGGCTGGGGCTCACCGCGGGCTGCGCGCAGTGCCACGATCACAAGTACGATCCAATCAGCCAGAAAGAGTATTACCAGCTCTTTGCGTTCTTCAATCCGGCTGAGGAAATCGACGTGGAGGCTCCCCTGCCCGGCGAGATCGGCCCCTACCTTCGCGCGTTGCCCGATTACCGCAAGAAGCGTCAGGAGCTTCTGGAGCAGTACAAAGTCGCTCCGCTGCAGACCGAATGGGAGCCGAAAGTCATCGAGTCCGGGCGCAACCAGGGCAAGTACGGCGGAGACTGGGACCTGGCCTGGACCGTGCTCTGGAACGACGAGCGCAAGATCCTGTTGAAGAATCCGGCCGAGCGCACGCAGAAGGAACAGGACAAGCTGACGGATCACTTCCTGGAGTGGTACAGCGCGGTGGTGAGCAAGGAACGCTACTCGGAGCTGAAGTTCAAGGAGCTGCGCGAGAAGCTGAAACAGTTGCGGGATGGCTTTCCGGAGCTGACCGAAGCTCAGACCATCGCCGACATGCCCGACCCGCCGAAGGCGCATATTCTGCTGCGCGGCGATTTCCGGAGTCCGGGTATCGAAGTGCAGCCGGGTACGCTGGCGGTGCTGCCCGCGTCGCAGTCCGGACCTCGAACCAGCCGCCTGGACCTGGCACGCTGGATTGTATCGCGCGAAAATCCGCTGACTGCGCGAGTTTCCGTGAATCGCATGTGGCAGGTGTTCTTCGGACGCGGCATCGTGGGTACGCCGTCGGACTTCGGGACGCAGGGAGAACGGCCGACGCATCCGGAGCTGCTGGACTGGCTGGCGTCGGAATTCATGGCGCGCGGCTGGAGCGTGAAGCAGATGCACAGACTGATCGTGGAGTCGGCCACCTACCGGCAGTCGTCGCACGCGCGCCGCGATGTGGAAACGAAGGATCCCTACAATAAACTGCTGGCCCGGCAGTCGCGCCTCCGGCTGGAGGCGGAGCTGCTACGGGACTCGGCGCTGGAAGTCAGCGGGCTGCTGGAGCCCACCGTCGGCGGTCCGAGCGTGCGTCCGCCCCAGCCCGCGGGGCTGACCAATCTCGGTTACGGCGATTTCGTGAAATGGCCCGAGAGCACCGGAAAGAATCGCTACCGGCGCGGGCTGTACATCTTCTTCCAACGGACGGTTCCGTATCCGCAGCTTATGACGTTCGACTCGCCGGATTCGAACGTATCGTGCACGCGCCGGGAGCGCTCGACTACGCCCCTGCAGGCGCTAAATCTGCTTAACGATCCAGTGTTCTTCGAGGCTGCGCAGGCGCTGGCGGCGCGGGTGCTGCGCGAAGGCCCTTCGGCCGACGCCGAGCGGCTTGATTATGCGTTCCGGGTCTGCCTGGGCCGCGCGCCGTCGCAGACGGAGAAGGACCGCGTCTCGACCTTCCTGCACCGCCAGAAGCAGCGCCTGATGGACGAGCCGAAACTGGCCGCGGAGCTGTATCCGGGCAGCCTGGACGGCGCGGCCCCCGCCGAAGTGGGAGCGTGGATCGCGCTGTCGCGGTCTCTGCTGAACCTGGACGAGTTCATCACGCGCGAATAAAAGAGGAGGCCACTTATGGACCTGCGACAATTCCGCAACATTCAAACGCGCCGCGATTTCTTCCGCAGCACCGGTATCGGCACCGCTGCGCTGGCCCACCTGCTGGCCTCCGAAGGCCGCGCCGGAACGGCGCCCGGCCGCGCCAATCCTCTGGACCCGAAGCCGGCTCCGTTCGCGTCCAAGGCCAAGAACGTCATCTTCCTTTTCATGGAAGGCGCGCCCAGCCAGCTCGACCTGTTCGACCCGAAGCCCGGCCTTCAGAAATGGCACGGCCGCGCGCTGCCGGAGTCGATGACCAAGGACCTGCGCCTGGCGTTCATCAAGCCGACGGCCAAGGTGATGGCCAGCCCGCGCGTGTTCCAGCGCCACGGGCAGTGCGGTATGGAGCTTTCGGATTTTCTGCCCCACTTGGCCACGTGCGCCGACGACATCACGCTGGTGCGGTCAATGTTCAGCGAGGCGTTCAACCATCATCCGGGACAACTGCTGCTAATGACGGGCAGCATCCAGTTCGGGCGGCCTTCCATGGGCTCCTGGGTCACGTATGGCCTGGGCAGCGAATCGAAGAACCTACCGGGCTTCGTGGTGTTGAGCTCGGGGCGGGGAACCAGCGGCGGCGCGTCGAACTGGGGTAGCGGGTTTCTGCCGTCCACATATCAGGGCGTCAACTTCCGCGGCTCAGGCGAACCGGTGCTGTACCTGTCGAACCCTTCCGGCATCGACGCGCGGCTACAGCGCGACGGGCTCGACCTCATCCGCGACCTGAACGAGGAGCGTTACGCAGCCACCGAAGACGTCGAGATCGCGTCGCGGATCGCCAGCTATGAGCTGGCCTTCCGGATGCAATCTGCCGCGCCGGAGCTGCTCGATTTCTCCAAGGAATCGGCGGCTACGCTGGAAATGTACGGCGTCGGCAAGGAGCCGACGCATTCCTACGCGTCGAGCTGCCTGCTGGCGCGTCGCATGGTGGAGCGCGGCGTGCGCTTCGTCCAGTTGATGCACGCGAGCTGGGATCATCATTCCGAGTTGAACAAAGGCCTCAAGAAGAACTGCGATGCGACGGACAAGCCCGCCGCCGCGCTGTTGAAGGACCTGAAGCAGCGCGGGCTGCTGGATTCGACGCTGGTGGTCTGGGGCGGGGAATTCGGGCGGACGCCGATGGTGGAGATCCGGCGGCCGGGCGAAGAAGGCAACGAAGGCCGCGACCATCATCCGCTGGCGTTCAGCATGTGGATGGCGGGCGGAGGATTGCGCGGCGGCCAGGTGATCGGCAAGACCGACGACATCGGCTTCAACATCCTGGAGGACAAAGTCCACGTCCACGACTTGCAGGCGACGCTGCTGCATTGCCTGGGCTTCGATCACAAGCGCCTGACCTATCGCCACCAGGGGCGCGATTTCCGCCTGACGGACGTGGGCGGCGAAGTGGTCAAGAAGCTTCTTGCGTGAGTGACATCCCATGACCTCGACGTTGCGCGCCGGTGTGGCGCGCGTGGACATCACACCGCCCATCGGCATCAGCATGGTGGGCTACTACATCCGCGAGGGCGTCTCGAACGGGGTGGAGCGTCCGCTGACGGCGACCGCGCTGGTACTGGCCTCGAACAGCGTCAAGATCGCGATTTTGAGCTGCGACATCGTCTTCATCCAGAACCCGCACGCCGATGAGATCCGGCGGAGGATCGCGGCGGCCATCGGCACGGCCGAGGAGTGTGTGATCATCAACTGCAGCCACACGCACTGCGGTCCCACGCTGCCCGGGTTTCTGTGGCAGGACGAGGACCAGCGCGCGATGCAGAGCGCGTACCTGGCGAACCTGAAAGGCCTGCTCACCGGTGTCGCGGCGGCGGCCGACCGTGCTCTGACGCCCGCGCGCGTCGGGGCGTCGGCGGGCTCGGTCCGGATCGGCATCAATCGCCGCGAAAAGGACGAAACCGGCAAGGTGTTCCTGGGCGAGAATCCGGACGGGTCGCTGGACACGGACGTCACGGTAGTCCGCGTGGACGAACTGAGCGGGAAGCCGCTGGCCGTTATGTACAACTACGGCTGCCACACGGTCACGATGGGTCCGAAGTGCCTGAAGTTGTCGCCGGATTTTGTGGGTCCGGCGCGGGAAATGATCGAGAGCGCTACCGGCGCAATGTCACTTTTTCTACAGGGCGCGGCCGGCAACATCAATCCCGCCACCGGAATTGGCGCCACGGAAGACGACTCTGAAAACATGACGCGGCTGGGCGGAATGTTGGGGGCGGAGGTGGTGAAGACCGCCATGGCCCTGCGCACCCACCAGTACCGCGGTCCGCGCACGTTTCTCTCGTCGCTGGCCAAAGTGTCGCTCTACCCGTATTTGCCGGTTGAGGACCAGGCCAGAAACATTGCCGCGGGGCGCGAAAAGATCGACCTGCCGATGCTGCCGCTGCCGGCGCTGGAAGAAGCGCGGCGAATCCGGGCCGGGCGGGCGTCGGCGCTCGAAAGCGCCCGGCGGGAAGGGAAACCACCCGGAGTCCTCACTGTGTTGCGGCACTTCGCGGACTGGGGCGACCTGCTGGTCCGGACCGTCGAAGCCGGCGGGCCGCCGCCCAGGATTCCGTTCGAGATTGCGGCCGTCCGGGTCGACGACATCGCCTTCATTGCGATGCCCTGCGAGCCGCTGGTGGAGTTGGGGCTCACCGTGAAGGCCGCGTCGCCGTTCGAGCGCACGCTGTTTCTCGGCTATTCCAACGGCTGCATCGGCTACCTGTCGCCCGCGGACGCCTACCCCGAAGGCGGATGGTCGCCGTGGGAAACCTACGCCATCCCGGACATGCTCTTCCAGTCGTACCAGCTTCCGATGGCGCTGCGGCCGGAGTGCGGGCAGATAGTGGTGGAGAGATCGGTGGAGATGCTCCGGCGGCTCGCGTCAAAGTCCTCGGCGCCGGCCCACTAAAATAGGGGAAACATATGACGCGGACGCTCCTCACCCTGGCCGCCAGCGCTTCTCTTCTTGGCGCGCAGAATTATGACCTGCTCTTGAAAGGCGGACGCGTGATCGATCCGAAGAACCGGATCGATGGCGTGATGGACGTTGCGATCGCCGGCGGAAAGATCGCCGCGGTTGCCGCGTCGATTCCGGCTGCGGACGCGAAGAAGGTGGTCAACGCAAGCGGCCTGATTGTCACGGCGGGGCTGATCGACATCCACGTCCACGTCTACACCCGGCCGGAGAACAAGTCCCTGGAGCGCGACGGCAGTGTTCCCGCCGATTCGCACACGTTCCGGAGCGGGGTGACCACGGTCGTCGACGCCGGGACTTCCGGCTGGCGCACGTTCCCGGATTTCCGCGCCCGCGTGGTCGACAAGGCGCAGACGCGCGTCCTCGCGCTGCTCAATATTTCCGGCGCCGGCATGGGCACCGGCAAAGAGGACGACCTGTCCGAGTTGGACGCGGCGGCGGCCGCGGCGGCCGCCAAGGCGAATCGCGACGTCGTAGTTGGTTTCAAGTCCGCCCACTTCGGCGGCCCCGGCTGGGAGTCAATCGATGCCGCGGTGAAGGCCGGCCGCGAAGCCAACATGCCCGTTATGGTCGACTTCGGGTATCTGAACCAGGTGCGGAGTCTGCCCACGCTGCTTCTCGACAAGCTCCGGCCCGGCGACATCTATACACATTGCTACTCCGGCCATCGGGAAGAGCTGCTGGCCGACGGCAAAGTGAACCCCGCGATGTTCACCGGCCGCAAGCGCGGCATCATTTTCGACCTGGGTTTCGGCGCGGGCAGCTTCTACTGGTATGTGGCCGAGCCCGCCATGCAGCAGGGCTTTCCTCCCGATTCCATCTCCACGGACCTGCACACAGGCAGCATGAATGCCGGCATGAAGAGCATGGCCAACTCCATGTCGTCGATTCTCAATCTCGGCGCGTCGCTGGAGCAGGTGGTGCGGATGTCCACCTGGAATCCGGCCAAGCAGATTCATCGCGAAGGGCTTGGCAACCTCGATGTGGGCGCGGAAGCCGATGTCGCGGTCCTGCGGGTGGAGAAAGGCGCGTTCGGGTTCATCGACTCGGCCGGCGCGGGGCATCCGGGCGATCAGCGGATTGTCGCTGAGCTGACGATCCGGAAAGGACGTGTCGTGTGGGACCTGAATGCACGGGCCGGCGAAAGCTGGAAGACTTTTAAGTACGACCGAAAGAAGTGGACCAAGTAGCTGTCGCCGGCGCCGCGGACGTCACCAGCTTTGCCTCTCCGGGTTCGGGGCAAACGCGTAGCTCGTACTCCTGCCGCCTTCCGGGTTGCGGACCAGAATCCCGCGCTCGACGAGTGGCAGAATGTCACGAAGAGCGGTGTCCTGCGAACACTTGGCGAGCTTGGCGTATTTCGACGTCGTGAGTTTTCCCTCAAACCCATCGAGTAGCCGGTTTAGTACGAGCCGCTGGCGCTCGTTGATCGCAACTTCGGCGATAGCTTCCCAGAAGTGTGACTTCTGGAGGACCGCGGCCAATGTGATCTGCGCGCCATCGATGGCGCGCCCTAGACAGCCGAGGAACCACTCCATCCAGGGCGTGATGTCCATCGCCCCTTTTTGCGTCTGTTCGAGAATGTCGTAATAGGCGTTACGCTCCCGCCCGATCTGCGCCGACATGCTGTAGAAGCGTTGCGGGCTGTTTTCGGAGCGGGCTAGCGCCATATCGGCGATGGCGCGCGCGATCCGGCCGTTGCCATCCTCAAACGGGTGGATGGTTACGAACCAGAGGTGAGCCAGCCCAGCCTTCAGTACCGCATCGATATCGGCGGTGGCGTTGAACCAGTCCAGGAATGCCTGCATTTCGCCGTCAAGGCGAGGCGCCTTTGGCGCTTCAAAATGGACGTGTTGATTACCGAGCGGGCCGGAGACAACCTGCATCGGGCCGGCGGCATCGTCACGCCAAGCCCCTACCGTGATTTTGGTCATGGCGCTGCGCCCTGTGGGAAAGAGAGACGCATGCCATGAAAAGAGCCGTTCCGCTGTGAGCGGGCGATCGTAAAGGCGTGTGGCGTCGAGCATCATTTCAACGACGCCCTCGACGTTGCGATCCGCCGGCTTGAGTGCTCCGATATCCATCCCTAAACGCCGGGCGATCGATGAGCGGACCTGTTCCGCATCCAGCCTTTCTCCCTCGATTTCGCTGCTCTTCAGCACGTCGGCAGTGAGGGTTTGCAGAACTGCCTCCTGGCGAAGGTTAAAGCCCAGGCCTTCCATGCGCCCAATGAGCCTGCCCTGCCGGTGACGCACGGAAACCAGAAGGTCGGCCAAGCGATCGCGGCTCCAATCGAACCGCGGCCAGTCGTGAAGCTCATGGTTATACATTCTCCGCGCTCTCTGCGGAGATTATACACCAGAATTCGCCGCAGAGGCAATATTCGCCGTATTTCATGCGGAGAATAGACACCGTAATCTCCGCAGACTCGAGGAACCGGATCCCTGCGTCAAGAATAGATCGGATCCAGCTTCCCACGGATGTAGCTCATACACCGCTCCAGGCTGCTCCGCGGGCTGACCCTCGCGTAATGGTGGTCGATGTTGATCCAGCCCTGGTACTTCGCTTTCTTGAGAATCCGCAGGATGCCTTGCAAGTCCACCTCGCCGTCCCCGTAATCGCGGTTGCCGAGCATGAACGTTCC